>Ga0100389_1000420_pt1 | contig 33781 bp, 34 predicted proteins | sample CryGeymeta201513_FD_81537 | JGI IMG/M metagenome (GOLD analysis project Ga0100389, IMG submission 81537) | Groundwater microbial communities from Crystal Geyser aquifers in Utah, USA - Crystal Geyser metaG 2015-13 | ecosystem: Environmental > Aquatic > Deep subsurface > Groundwater | place: USA... | reverse complement strand
CCCAACCCGGTGACCGGTGTGGAAATTTTAGAGTCAGCAAGGGTAGATTTTAATTCCGTATAACTCTTACCGTTCCACATCATCAATTTGGCTCCGGTTAAATCGTCTTTGGATTGAATCGTTAAAGTCGCCGCTTTTAATACCGGGCTGGCCGCCGCCAAAAAGGCATACGGACCGGCGAGCACTTCGCCGTCAACTTCGGCCGGTAATCCCATTGTCCCGGCGACGATTACATAAGTTTTATCCGGCAAACCTTTAGTGCCGACGTCTAAGGTCGCCTTGCTGTCACGGCTGACAAACTTGCCCTGACGGTCAAACATTTGCTGCAGGTTAAAATCGCTCTTTAAGGCATACGGGGCACTGCCGCCGTCAAACCGCAAAGTTAACCCCCCCCCGGTGACCCCCTCGTCATAACGGCATTTACCCTTACTGCAGGACCCGAATAATAAATCTTTACTTACCGGCGCCGGTTCCTGGGTGAAGTCAATTGTCCCGAAAACTCCTTGGATTAGACTGGCCGCCTGGTATTCCATTTCATATTCAACCGCGGCGGCATCTTTTACCCGGTCGATCATCAGTTTCACTTCTTTGCCGTCTTCCCTCGGGGTTAGCGTCACAAACGGCCGGTCGGACAAGACAATTTTATTAATTTCCTCCATTTTTTTCGCCGGCGCTTGAGTTTCAGTCTTAGTTTTTTTAGCCGGCCAGAAAAGCCAAGACAAGCCAATTAATAGAATTACCCCGGGAATAATAAACTTAAGATATTTTTTCATGGAAACACTCCGTCAATTTACTAATTTTAATTCTCTCCTGTTTCATGCTGTCCCGGTCGCGCACCGTCACCGCTTGATCTTTCAGGCTGTCAAAATCCACCGTGATGCACCAAGGGGTGCCGGCTTCATCCTGCCGGCGGTAGCGCTTGCCGATATTGCCGTTATCATCCCACCGCACCGCCATTGATTTCGATAAATCCGCGAATACCTGGCGGGCTATTTTGGTTAATTCCGGCTTGTTTGAAAGCAGCGGAAATACGGCCGCTTTATATGGTGCCAATTTGGGCGCCAGGCTCAAAACCACCCGGTCTTTATCCTCATGATAGGCGTCGATTAATAGAACCAGTAGTGTCCGGGAAAGCCCAAACGTCGGCTCGATCACATGGGGAATAAATTTCTCGTGCGTGTCCGGATCGGTATAGCGCAAATCGGTGCCGGACTTCTCCATGTGATTTTTAAGGTCAAAATCCGTCCGGTAAGCACAGCCAAACCATTCCTTAAACCCAAAAGGAAATTCATATTCTAAATCCTCGGTTCGCTTCGAATAGTGGGACAGTTCTTCTTTGGCGTGCTTGCGCCAGCGCAGCTTCTTTTTATCGATCCCTAAAAAGGCAGCAAACGCTTCCATTTCTTTCTGCCAGTACTCAAACCACTTTTCCCACTCGGATTCTTTAACGTAAAATTCAAACTCGGCTAAATCAAATTCTAAAGTCCGGAACACCTGCTGGCCTTGGGTAATCTCGTTTCGAAAACACTTGCCGGACTGGGCCAGGCCAAACGGCAGCCGCGGGGAGAAGGTATCCAGCACCTGTTTAAAATCCACAAACATTCCTTGGGCAGTTTCGCCGCGCAGATACACCCGGGATTTTTCGGCAACTTCAATCCCGACTTTAGTCTCAAACAGCAGGTTAAATTTTTTCGGCTCGGTCCAGTTATTAACGCCGCAATGGGGGCAGTTGTCTCCCTCCAGTAAATCTACCCGGGAACGCTGATGGCAGTTTTTACACTCCTTGACTGTGTCGGTAAAACCGGCAACATGACCGGAGGCCTCCCAAACTTTGGGGTTCATTAACACCGAGGTTTCCAGACCGTAAATATTTTCGCGGCGGGTGACAAAAAACTCCCACCACAAATTTCTTAAATTACGCAGCAGCTCCACCCCGAGCGGGCCGTAATCATAAGTATTGGCCAAGCCGCCATAAATCTCACTGCCGGGGAAAATAAACCCGCGTCTTTTCGCCAGCGCCGTTACCTGCTTAAAAACATCCATACCCAATTGTAAATGATTTTCCCGCCTCTTGCCAACCATATCTGTAAGTGCCTACAAGGACGGACCCTGTAGGCTAAATAACTCTAATTTTGCTTGCCAGCTCTTGACTGAAGCCTTCCTTTTGCCAATCTTCAATCCAAAATTTAATCGCCTGAAATAATTCAGTTTTTTTACCTTCTAAGGCCATCAATGCCAATACTTCTTCAATGGCCGAAGCAACTTGAGCTTTTTGATCTTTTAAATATGGCTGGCTTACCAACATAAAAGTCCTATAAAAAGCCACCAAACAAGCAGCGGCTAATTTATCCAATTGCCAGTCATCATCAAAAAATCCAAAACTATTCATCGCTTCTAAAGTTGACCGAAAATATTGATTTTCTTTACCCACATCCTTAACCAACAGCAAATTATCTTTTAAAATTTTCTTCAGATAAATTGCGTTAATACATTCTTCGGGAAACGATCTTTGAGAATTAAAAAAACTTATCGCCTGATCTAATTCATCAACCCAAAGGCGAACTTTATCAGAATAACTTTTATAAAAAGCAATTAATGCTTTAACGTGTTTTCTTTTCCCCAAAATTTCGTCAGCTAACTTAAAAAAATCAGTCGGCAATAACGTATCGGAAACATTCATAACGCCGGGGGGTATAATTTTTAGTAAAAAAGTCAGCCGAATCTTTTGCCTGTTGTAATGAATATTGAGAAGAATGAGACGCGTGAGCTTTAATTCTAATCTCAAGCTGATCAGTTACATCAATATGAACTAAATCAGGATGTTCGTAAAAATCGACTAATAAAAACTCGGTACAGGCGTGTGAGGCAACGTTCTTATCCTGAAAATGCTCCGGGAAGAATAATAGATCGCGACTGTAAGGATAGGCGGCATCGATAGCGATATTGCCGGTATTAAGGTGATCGCGGTGATTCACCCAATTGACATCTTTGGCAAAGCGAATAATTTTATGTTCCGGGTTATGGGTAATGATTAATTCCGGTTTAAATAAACGAATCTGTTTGGCAACTTGACCAATGCTTTCTAAATTATGTTCCACCCCACCATCGGGAAAATTTAAATAGATATTATTCTCTTCTTTAATACCAAAAACTTTCATAGCCGACCGATCTTCTTTTAATCTGATCTCCCCCAATTCTTTTTCCGAGATTTTTTGCTGGCGGTTGCCCTTATTACCCAAAGTCGTTTTGATTACTCGTACTTCTTTTCCCGACTCGATTAATCTGGCTACTGTCCCACCGGCGTAAAGTTCAGTATCATCCGGATGGGCCATCACCACCAAAATTTTATTTTTTCCCTTGAAAATTATGTCAAAAGAGTCTCTGAAAATCATGATCTATTTTAACATCAAAATCCCCGTCATAATCAATAGGCTAAACACTACCAGCCAAACCGAAGTCATAAAAACTATTTTTAAGGATTGCTCATACTTTTTGGTTTTGAGATAAAGCTTCACCGGGTAGGCAAACACCAGCAAACCGCAGATCATCGCCGAAGTCGATAAAATTGTCAGCTGCCAAAAGATCATTGCAATCAAACTGCAGTAGCCGATTACTCCCAAAGCCTGAATAAAAGCGATCATTTTTTGGTAGCGTTCAAAATCATCACGAAGAGACTAATCACTACCAATAATTCTGCAGCAATAACAAAATACCAATTAATATTATTTACCTCGATCATACAGCCTCGATCCGGTCAACCAAAGTAAAATGGCTGATCCTAAAGTAAATGGTAACATAACCAGTTTGCTTTTATCAATGGGGCCGACAAAAAACGCGCCGGCAAAGATACCGAAGAAAATTTGCGCCGCCGGCACACAAACTTCTGACCAATATGACAGACTGGACAAATTCTTTTTCGCTCTCCGGCGCCGGGCCATAAAATTAAGTTTACACTATTTCAGTTTTTTAGAATTCAGCGGTTTTTCGGTAATCGTCAAAATGTGTGCCTCGAGGGAAGCGCGGTCGGGGCGAGGCGGCAAGCCAAAGCCAAGTCGTGTTAATAACTGGGCTTCAAAATCGGCGATCAAATTATTGCTGGCCGAGTGACCATTTAACTGTGACAAAGTCTCCCCCAGTAGAACATAGACTTCCTGATGCTCCTGGTTTTCGGCGGTCAACTTGTCCACCAACTCTAAAAGCAAATAGGCAATCCGCACCCGGTTTAGGTTACCACGCAGCCGGGAAAAATTATTAATCGTTTCCGCTTCGGTAATTAAGTCCAGATTTTTACCCTTGGCAATTTGCAGCCGAACCTGATTGAACAGCTCCAGGTGACCTTTTTTGCGCGAGGTTAACCGCCGGATACCCTTAGCTATCAAAGTTAATTTACCCCGATCTTTGGAAAACACCGTCACCAACCGATCGGCCTCACCCAAATTAGTCCGCTTTATCACAATCGCTTCGGCCTTAAAACTGCCGGGCATTAAAACTGAAGTTCCCGGTCGGCATCTAAATCAAATTCCTGGTTATTATTGCCTAAAGTCACGGTGTAATGGTGGTTTTTCGCCCCCGGCTGTTTCTGAATCAATAACCGGTAATCCCCGCTCTTTTTAAACGGCAGAGTGTATTTGTAAATCAGCTTGGTCCGGGATTCGGGCCGCAGTTCAATAAACGCCTCCAGCACGGTTTTACCCAGCTCTTTATTAACCGTGGCTTCGATATCCGAACCCAGCACTTCCACTAACTGGCTGCCTTCCGGAACATATAATCTCACCCAATCACGCAACAATCCATTAAGGCACAAACCGCCGGATTCCAAATTACAGTCAGAGGCCGGCTGGGGATTAGTGTAGGTAACCGTCACGGTTTTAGTAATTGTACCGTCGCCGGCAACGTCGATGGCCTGATCTACAGCCTGTTGAACATAAAGATTAGACTTGGCTCCGGCGAAATTGGTGTCGTTTAAGTAAAAATAGTCGCCGGTAAACTCTTTCACCCGGCCGCTGGCGTTAAACGCATCCGCCGCCTGCTGCATGGCCGGATCATCGGGGAAATAAAACATCAGGTGTTTAGCCTTAATATTCTTTAGACCGATCTCCATAAACTGCGGCCAAAGTTTCTTGGGCGAGTTCATCACGTTTAATAAAATCGAGTGCATTAAAGGCCCGATCATGCCCTTGCGGTTGGCTTTAATGTAGTAGGTCGGCCGGGTGGAATAATCTTCCATTTTGTAAACCACTTGAGGACAGTTACATTCTTTGACGATTTCGGCATCATACCGGCCCCAGTCGGCTACCCCCACCGGCCCTAAAACCTTGAGTAAATCAACCACTATCTGGGTATCCATGGCAATTACCCCGTTAAAATCTTTATATTGGGCCACGGCTTTATAATTGGGCAAAAACGTGTCCATGGCCACGGTAAAATCGGGTGATAAATTCATGTCCCGAAGATGAAAATTATAGACTAACGGCAGATATTTTTTGATCGGCTCCGGCGCCGGCAGACGGTTACCGAATTTATTATCCAATTCATAGATATCCTGGGACAGCACCGGTGTCACTTTCCCCCGAAAAGTTTCCAAAATCGCGTAGGCTGTCAAAAACCCGCCGCTGCCCCGGATTTCGGCGTCATTTTGAAAAATTAATAAATAGGTTTGGGTTTCCTGCTGGCCCAAAAGTTTTGGCAGTAAAGCCAGAAGTGGTTTGATGTTTTTCAGCACTTCACCGCTGCTCGTTAACGAATCGTTCAAGTTCTCAATTTTGAGGCGGACTGACTTCGGATAATGCTTGGGATTAACTTGGCTGAATTCTTGCTGGACAATCTGCAGTTTGTCGCTGACTCCGTTTAATTGAGGAGTAATCTTATCCAAAGTTTCCAAGATAAAGATAATTTTTTCTTCAGCGCTGTCAATATTTAATTCTGTTTCCTCCCCGGAAAAACCCAAAACATCGGCGTATGGGGTAATTGACTCCAGGACGGTTTTTCCGGCAGCGATTCCGGCTAAACCGGCATTTAAGCCATGACGGCCGTCGGTCACATAAAGGCCCACGCCGGGAACAACCTTTAACCAATTCACCAGGTTATAGCGCCGGCTCACCCGCTGCAGTTCGGTTTCCGCCTGGTTTAAATTCTCGGTCGCTTTAATTAAATCTTTCTCCTGTAAACCGGCCATAGCGGTTTGCGCGGCAAGAAGAGTTTTGCCTAAAGCCGGTTTCATCGTAGCCGTTACGATCACCAGATATAGCCCGATAACCAGGTAAAAACCAAAAAAAACCGCTAAACCGATAAGCAGTCGCCGTTTTACCATTTGGATAACATCGCCATCGGGGTTTTTAAAATAATCAGCATGTCCCACCAAAAATTATAATATCTTGCATAATTAAGATCCATTTCGGCCCGTTTGTCAAACGGGATTACGTTTCGCCCCGATGTCTGCCACGGCCCGGTAATCCCCGGTTTGACTGATAGAATTGAGGCAATCCAAGGTTTAGTTTCCGGATATTTTCCCCCCTGTTCGACCAGTTCTTTAGGAATGTAGGCCCGCGGTCCGACCAGGCTCATTTCTCCCCGGACCACATTGAGCAGCTGGGGAAACTCGTCAATCGTCAGGTTTCTTAAAAACCGGCCCAGTTTGGTAATCCGCGGGTCAGACTCCAGCTTCCAGTCACCGGCCTTAAACTTTTCCAGCAACCGCTTGTTTTTTTTATACAAAATTTCGTCGGCATTTTTGATCATTGTCCGGAATTTATATAATCTAAATTCGCGGCCGTTTTGGCCGGCGCGGCGGTGGGAATAAATCACCGGCCAACCGGAATCCAACCAAATAACCAACGGGACGATCACCCAAACCGGTAAAAACAATAAGGCTAAAATAAAAGTTAAAATAAAATCCAATGGCCGCTTAAAATATCGGTACATAAACTACTTTTTCTCGTACAGCGCTTCGTATAACTGCTTCACCTTGGGGGCTTGGGACAATGGGCAAACCAACAAACCTTCTTCAGTATCCACCACGATCATGTCCGAAAGACCCACCACACCGATAACCCCTTCATCTTTGCAGATTATCAGCGAGTTTTTGGTCTCCATCAATTTAACTTTGCCGAAAACCACGTTGCCGTCTTTATCTTTGGGTAAACCGTGGTAAAGCAGTTCCCAAGTGCCGACGTCCACCCAGCCCATGTCCACCGGCAATTCCCATTGGCTTTTGGGCGGCAGCTTTTCAAATAAACCGTAGTCAACCGAAACTTTTTCGAATTTAGGATATTCGGCTTCCAGTACCGCCGGGAATTCCGGAGTATCGATCGCCGGCACAATTTTTTCCAAAACCGCATAGGCCCCGGGGGCATACTGCCGGTAATACTGCAGCAGCAGCGCCGGTTGAGTCGCCATGTAACCAACATGGATTAGGTAATCTTTGGCGCTAAAAAATTTCTTGGCCGTGGCTTCATCGGGTTTTTCCACCTGCTGAATAAATTCATAAATTTTATGACCTGCCTTGCCGGCAGGCAGGCCGTTAACCTTTATTTCCTGGCCGATTTTAATCCAACCGTTATGAATTGAAGGATAGGTTGGGGGCGTATCGACATGGACAATGACTTTATTGGCTCCGGCCAACAGCGCCGCCTGCTTAATCGCAGTCAGAAACTCGGCCTCTTTTTGAACCAAATGATCGGCCCCCCACAAAATAATCATCACCGCCTCGGGATGGCGCTTGGCAATCACGGCCGTGGACAAAGCAACGGCGCCCAAATTATCCCGCATCGCCGGTTCTAAAATAAAATTGGTTTCGGGAATTTCGGCCGCCTGCTCTTTTAAAAACGGTCCAAATTTGGCACTGGTGGCAATATAAATATCTGCCGGGTTAAAACCTTTCAGTACCCGGTCAATCGTTTGCCGAAACATCGAGGTCTTGCCCAAAAGCGATTCAAACTGCTTCGGGTGGGACAAATTGGAGATCGGCCACATCCGGGTGCCTTTACCGCCGCACATGATTAAAATTTTTACTTTAATGTCTGCCATGATTTTAAAAAATTACGCACCTCAAATCTTTTTGCCTGGGCTAAAATTAATCGGCTCTCCCAAGCCCGACTTTCAAATTGTTTCACAGCCTGGATCAAACTGTCAACCGTGGCTTCATTAAAAAATAATCCGGTCTGGTTGGCCACCACTGTTTCCCGGGCGCCGCCGCGGTTAAAGGCAATTACCGGCCGGCCGGCGGCCTGGGCTTCGACGCTGCTCAAGCCGAAATCTTCCTCCTGCGGCATGATCAAAGCCCGACAATTTTGGTAGTAAGCGATTAATTGGCGGTCGTCGACCCAACCGGCAAATTTAACCGTCGGCCCGGCTAGCTGTTTCAATCTGGTTTCTTCCCGGCCCTGACCGACGATTACTAAAGGCAGTTGAAACCGGTTAAAAACTTTGATCGCCAAATCAATTTTTTTGTAAGCCACCAGCCGGGAAACAATGAGAAAATAATTCGTAATCGGTAATTTGTAATCAATAATTTTGGAAAACTTAACCGTATCCACCGGGGGATAAATGACAATTGAGTTACGGCCGTAATATTTTTTGATTCTTTTCTGGACCGTCCGGGAAATGGCAATATACTCGTCCGGTCTTTGGGCATAGACTAAATCATCAGCCTGCAGCCGTTTCTGCCACGGGCCAAGCCATCGGCCCAAGCCGGGTTCGGTTAAATACTCTTTTTGGTGCGACCATAAATACCGGGTTGGCGTTAAACAATAACAAATGTGCCGAGTCCGTGGTGAAGTAATCACCGCTTTCGCCTCGGCACTAGTCACCGAAATCACTAAATCAAAGCCGGAAAAGTTAAACGACTCGAACGCCAGCGGCATCAACCAAGGATATAACTCATGATGGGTTTTGGCCCCGGGCAATGAATTTAACCAGGAAGCCCGGACATCCCAAGTTTTAGCCCATGAAGCCGATTGAGGCTGATAAACCGCCGTATACAGCGGCGCCTCCGGCCACAGCCGATGCAGATTAATTAAAACCTGTTCGGCCCCGCCGAACTTATTGACGCGGTCGTAGACTAAAGCAACTTTCATAAACAGCCAGGGTTTTTTTGGCGGTCTGCTCCCAAGTATATTGACGGCAAAATGATTGAGCTTGATTGATTTTTTTAAGGCGGGTGGCTACCGGCAACCTTAAGCACTGTTTCATTTTCTCGGCCAATTCCTCCGGCCGGTCCGGGTCAAAATACTCGGCGTGGTTACCGTAGGTTTCCGGCAGGGCCGCCCGGCGGCTCGATAAGACTAAAGTCCGCGCGGCCATCGCCTCCAGCCCCGGCAAACCGAAACCCTCAAAGCGCGAGGCAGTGACAAAAGCCGCGGCATGATGATAAAACCGGCCCAAATCAGCGTCGGTAGAAAAATCCTGCAATTTAACCAGGGACCGGGCAGGACTGCCTGTCAGCTGACGCTGTAAATACTGGTAGAACCAATCACGGCCGGTGACAATCACTAATTTAACCTCCGGTTCGCCGGCAGTCAGCAATTTCATCGCTTCCAGCAAACAGGCCACATTTTTGTGCGGATAAACATTACCCACGTAAATAAAATAAGGCTGGTCCAGCGGCGGCTTGGTCCGGGAATAATCTTTAAAAAATTCTTGGCTGGCCGCCTCCGGAGTAATCACAATCTTATCGGCCTTGACGGCATAATGGCTCAAAATATCATCTTTTACCCAGCGGCTGGGTACGAAAATTTTCTGCGAAACCAGCACTGCCTTTTTGACCACCAAATGATATCCCAATCGCTTTAACCAGTAAGTGCCGGGCCAATGAGTCGTCGTTCCCAAGCCTTTAGAATGATGTTTAATCAAATCATGAATCGTTACCACAAACGGACCGGGAAAATTTAAGGGAACATTAAAATGCAGAAAGTGGGTCAGGTCAGGTTTAAACGACCGGATCAAGCCGGTTAAATACCGCTGTTCCGCCCAAGAATAAGGCTTAATTTTAGTTATTTTTGGGGTCAACCGCACCAGGTCTAATTTAGGCTTAAGCGCTTGCATCGCCGTCACCAATTCCTGGGTATAGCGGCCTAAGCCGGTATGCGACGGCCCCCAAAAACGGCAATCTAGGAGAACTTTATTTTGAGAATTTTCCATAATTTAAAAGTGTCAATGCCTAAAAATACCAGCCATTTAACCGGTAAAAAATACTGCCGGCGGTAGTGTTTATTATAAAACAGCTTCATCGCCGCAAAAAAAGCCCGGATGGTTTTCAAACGGATTTCCCGGTCCGGCTTATTGATGCCCGATGCCCCTTTCAAATGAGTAATTTTGGTGATTGGAGTATAAATTATTTTCCAGCCGGCGGCTTTAATCCGAAACGCTAAATCAATATCCTCGCCGTACATAAAAAATTTCTCGTCGAGCAAACCCACCTGTCTTAAAGCTTCCCGCCGGAGCATAAAGAAAGCGCCGACCGGCGTATCAATTTCATGAGTCGTGTTTAAATCTTGCCAGCCCTGATGATATTGGCCGAAAACTTGACTCCTGGGAAACAGTTTTTCCAGACCGCAGTAATAAGTCAAACTCGCCCAAGGCGTCGGGAAACCCCGGTGCGAGGCCGGGTCAATCCGGCCGTTTTTTAGCTCCACCCGGCAGGTAGACAAACCGACCCGGGGATTCTGATCCATGTACGACACCATCTTCACCAAAGTCTCCGGTTCAACCAAAGTATCGGAATTTAACAACAGCTGGTAATGGCCTTTGGCCTGCCTTAACCCCAGGTTATTGCCGCCGGCAAAACCCAGGTTGCCAGGGGCTTCGATAATTTTGACTGACGGAAATTTCGACCGGACTATTTGGGCAATTCCGTCGGCGCTCGCATTATCCACCAAAATCACTTCCTGTTTGCCCGGCATACGCCGGGCCTTAAAAACCGACTCTAGTGTCTGTAAAGTCAAGTCTTTAGTTTTGTAGTTAACGATGATAATCGATAAATCCATTAGGCGCCTCCCAGCTGTTGATAGACTAAATTAAGGCGGTTGGAAATATTGCCCCAGTTGTATTGGCGGTAAACAATTTTCTTGGCTTTAGCCGCCAAACGCCGGGACAACTGCCGATTTTCCAGGACTCTGATGGCTTGACCGGCCAAAGCTTCGGCCGACTCGGCCACCAAAACGCTGTCTTTAGCGTCAATCCCTTCAATCCCCAGCTTCGTCGTCACCACCGGCAGGCCGCTGGCCATCGCTTCCAAAACTTTATATTTAGTCCCCCGGCCGTTTCTAATCGGCGCCAGCAAAACACTGGCCCTGGCAAAGGCCGTCCGGATATCGGCCACGTTGCCTTCAATTTTGATTCCGGCTTGGACCAGCTGCAAAATTTCTTTGGTCGGGTTGCGGCCGACAATCAATAACCGGGCCCGGGGGAACCGAACAATAATTTTCGGCCAGATGGCTTTAGCTAAAAACTGGGCCGCGTCGCGGTTGGGCAGCCACTTGAAATTACCGATAAACAAAACTATTTTGCCGGCCCGCGGCTTAACCCGGGAAAAATAATCGCTGTCGACACCGTTGGCCACCACGTCAACCTTCTTATCCTTGACCGATTGATTCATCATTTGCCGGTCAGAATCAGACATGGCCGCCAAACGGCTGGCCCGCCGCCAAAAATATTTTTCCCAAAGATTAATCTTCAAAACGTCAAAATACAGCAGCGGTTTTACCGGCCAAAATTTAAAATCACGGACAAACTGCTGATAGACCAAGTACTCTATCGTCTGCTCCACCAGTAAAGTCGGAATTTTCGTCTGGGGCAAATTCGGCATGATATAAAAAGTTTCAGCGTGGATTAAATCGTAGTTACCCGAAGCCAACTCTTCGGTGATCGCCCGGCGGAAAGACCGGGATAGATAAATGCTGACTAAAAACGGGTAGGGAGTAAACAAGGCCAATAATAGATTGCGCGGGTCCCAAGGCTGACGCCGCCGAAAAACCCTGACTTCACGGCAAAACGGCCTTAGATTCTTTAGGTACTCAATCTCTTTATCGGACCGGATAAAGCTGAATAAAGTGATTTGGTGTTTTTTTGACAGGTTCTTTAATAAATTGTAGCTTCTGATCTGCCCGCCGGAATACAGCGGATACGGCAGGTACGGCGTCAGCATCAGAATCTTCATAAGTTACAGCCGCGCAAATCAACAATCGTATATTTATCTGTTTTAACCAGCGAGGAGCATCTGGCTTCTAAGTAATTGCTGACGCTGTCAAAATTAACCGAAACATAGTGAGTCGCTCCGGCTTGGACCTTAGCCTCAATATTAACCCCGTCGGGCCAACCGTGACGATTGGTTTGGTACAAAAATGCCGGGTCGGAGTTGTAAGCGGCAATTACCAAGGCATCTTTGGGAGTAAGCGCGTCAACCGCCTTACCGGCCTCAACAATTTCCGGCCGGTTGATGTTAAAATAGCCGCGGACTTCGTACCAGCCGAAAGCTAAAGATAAAAACACCAAACTTAAAGCTACTCCCCAATTTATTAATTTAATCAGAAGATTCTTTGACGAATCCACAATCTGCCAAAAACCAAAGGCCACCAAAATTGACCCGACCGGCATCAGCGGCAACTGATAATAATCATGGGTCACGTTACCCATGGCGAAAATGATCATGTAGGCAACAATTGACAACAGCCAGATAAAAATCCCCAGCCGTTTTTTATCCTGGTAGCTGCTGATCATCCCCAAAATCAGCAGGACAAAACCGCCGGTGGCAAAGATTAGCCGGTTCAGCCGCTCATATATCAGCCAGCGAAACCAAGCGCCGGTAAAGCGGATATCGGTACCGTTTAAAAGCCAGTTTGAGGCAAAACTGGCTTCCGGATGATTAGCCAGGTGAATCCGCCACAAAATTAATGGCGCCAAAGCCACGGCTCCCCATCGCCCCATTAACTTCGGCTGCCAGCGGCCGTAATATAAAAATACCGGCAGCACAAAAATCGCATATGGCTTCACTAAAAGGCTTAAGCCAAATACCCCTGCGCTCCATAAATTCCACGGTTTAAGCAGGAACAGATAAAGGGCGATTAACCCCAGGCTGACAAAAATCGGGTCGGGCATAATCACCCGGCCGTAATAAATATTGTAAGGATTCAGGGCATAAAATAAACCGGCGGCCAGAGCAATTTTTTGGCCGAATAGTTTTGAGGCAATCAAATATAAAACCGCCGCGCCAAGACTCGCAAAAACCACGCTGACTAACCGGGCATAGGTTTCATTAATCCCCCAGATTTTGTAAACCCCGGCGACGACAGCGTTATAAAACGGAAACTCGTTAATAAAATAACGGTTCGGATTAGGCAAACCCTTGTCATTGAGGGCCAAAAAACTGTCTGATTGAGGATATAAAGGGTTAAAGCCGTCTTTGACAAAGTTGCGGGCGACGGCAGCAGTGTCTGCCTGCCGCCACGAATGCCAATCAGCCACCGGATTGCTGATTTTATACAACCGGGGGATAAAGGTAACCGCGAAAATTAACCCCGCCAAGAGCCATTTAGTCTTTAACATACATTCCCGCCATGGCTAATCCCAAAAATGACCAATAAGCGTAAGCCACTTTCGACGCCTCAAACACGTCAATATACAGCGCATTGACTAACAACCCAAAAGTGACTGCCAGAGCGGCACAAGCCAGGGCATAGTCAAACGGCCGTTTTGCCGCCAGATATTTTTGCCACATTAACCTAACCGCCAGATAAAAAATTGCCAGGAAAGAAATAAAACCCAACAGGCCGGTCTCGCCCAACAGCCGCAAATAATCGTTGTCCGTCGATTCGGCAATGGTAAATTCCCACACGTGTTCTTTCACTAACGTCGAGTAGCCGGTACCTAGCCAGGGATTAGCTTTTAGAGCTTTAAGGGCATTGGGCCAAAGAGTATCCAGGCGGATACCGAAGGACAAACCGTACTTTAAGGCGTTGGCCGAATAGTTAACGTTAACGGTCTCTCCGGAAGTGGTCGCCAAATAGGCCCGCAAGCGGTCATAGGTATCATCATAAACGTCAGCCGGTTTGACTCCCGAACTTGACTCCGGTTTGCCAGCTTGCCCGGCGGATGCCGGGCCCGGCTGGGGCGGCACGTCTGTCTGCGTCGCCACCAGCGCCAATTGCTGTTCCAAAGTTAAATCCAAAGCCATCGGCAAACCGTCCCTGGGCGGCTGGGTAAACGGCCGCATCACTAAATCTTTAACACCCTGCAACTTAAAGATATGGCCGAAGCGTTCGGACAAATCACCGAAAGACATCATCACGATCGTACTGACCGCCACCACCGCCAAACCCCGGGGCAAAACCCACAACTTTGACCGCTTTTTTAAGAGAATAGCAAACGCCGCCAAAATTCCGGCCATATAGGCAATCCAGGAAATCCTCGAAGCCGATAAAATTAACAGCCAATACTCCACCCCGGCCAAAGATAAAGCCGCCAACCGCCACCACCGGGACGGATGAAGCAATCCCAAAACAATCAAGGGGATAATGGTCATCATTACCCAGGCGGCCAAGTCAAAGTGGCCGCCGAAAGTCGACAGCACCCGGGCATGCTCGGTCAAATACAAAGCAATCCCTTTGGCAAACTCCCGGTTCATGGTCGAATAAGCCGGCCAGTAAAGGTATTTTTGGCCGAAACCGTAAATCGCCACGCTCAAAACCGTCACCCCTAAAAGCAGCAGTAAACCGGACAGTTGCCGCTTGGTCCGGACCGCGAAAAAGAAAAGAAAAAATAGCGAAAAATACTCGATCCGCCGGACCCAATGCAGGAAAACCTTAGCCACCTGGATCCATTCCGGATAGACGGTTTTAGTAATAAAAATCGCCGATAGTGTCGACAATAAACCAACAACAAGATAGACCAGAATCGGTTTTAACAGCGGCGCCCGGGAAATCCTGATTTTTTTAAATATAACCTGGGTCCAAAAAATCAGGTTGACTGCCAAAATAATAATATCTTCCAAACGCACCCGGACGTTATATCCGGGCAAAATATCAAACAGCGGCCATTTGGGGTACAGCGGTAAAAACACGAGTAAAAACCCGGCCGCAATAGTCAACCAATAGTAATTAAGCCAATTTAAAAGCTTCGTCATAAATCTTGTTTCTGAATATTATTTTTCTTAAAAATGCCCCTGTTTTTAATAATAACCGAAGCCAAGAATATTGCCAATGTGAATAATGTTTTTGATAAATATATTTTAAGCCTTTGTACTCACCCAAAATCGCTCCACGGCTTGATCCCGAGGCTTGGCCTAAATGAGTCAGGGCCGGCCGGGAAAAATAATCTACCCGGTATCCCAATTGGTTGGCCCGCAGACAAAACTCCACGTCCTCGCCGTACATAAAAATTTTATCGTCCAAACCCTTCAATTTCCGGTAAACATCCCGGCTGATTAACATGGCCGTGCCTGCTAGCCAACCAGGATGGCGGTTTTTTTTAAAATAACTAATGCAGTTAACGTGATAGGCCGGAAAAAACCAAGAGATTAGCGGCAGATCATCAATAAACAGCATCCAGGCTTTTACCCGCCACAAATCAGGCAGATAACCGCCCTGGGGCTGGACCGAACCGTCGGAATTTAACAGTCGGCAGGAAGCGATCGAAGAATTTTGTTTCACAGCCATTTTCATAAGAGTATCAATCGTGTTTGATTTTAATATAGTATCGCTATTTAACAGCCAAATATATTTACCAGAGCTTCTTCTAAAACCGAAATTGTTGCCGCCGGCAAAACCTAAATTCCCGCCCGAATCATAAAATTTTACCCAGGGAAATCTTTTTTTCAAATAATCGATCGAACCGTCAGCCGAACCGTTATCCACCACCACCACTTCTTTATTTAATTTATCTTTAGATTTAGAAATCGACGCCAAACAATCAGCGGTCACCTGCTTGGTTTTGTAGTTAATGATGATGATCGATAAATCCATCACTGAAATAGTCTGGCCCGGCCCAAACGGTAATTTAATTTTTTTGCCCGGCGGTGACCGATCGGTTCTGCCGGTACGCCGGCCACAATGGTTGAATCCGGCACGTCTTTAGTTACCACCGCTCCGGCCGCCACGACCGCTCCCCGGCCGATTCTGACTCCGGGCAAAATTATCGCCCGCGGGCCGATGAACACATAATCCTCAATTATCACCGGCGCGGTGACCGGGTCAAAATTTTCGGAATGAATATCATGCTCGCCGTTAAAAATCATCACCTCGCTGGCAATATCGACATGGTCACCAATGGTTAATTTGTCCCGGCCGTCTAAAGTAGCGTGGTCGCCGACGATCGTCCCTTGACCAATCACCACGTTTTTCGGCTGGTAAAACCGGGCGCCGATATGAATCGTTGACTTGTGCCCTAATTTAATTCCGTTTAACTTAAATAAAATTTGTCGAAAAACGTGCGACGGCGCATAGCCTAAAACCCATAAACAGGCAATTTGGAAATCCAACCAGTAGTTATAAAAGCGGTTAAGAATTTTTTTGGCAAATTCAATTGGGCTCATCACCTCTATTTTACCAGCTTTTAGCAAAGATGGTTAATCTTTACCTAATGAGTGCGGCCGTATCGCTCAAATATAGATTTTAAAATAATTTTGGCTGTTTTTTCCCAGGTAAACTGGGCAACCTGCTGGCGGGCGGAAACGACTAAGCTTTGTTTTTGCGCTGAAGTTAAATTCAATAGCTTGTTCAGCCCGACACGGATGGCGGCAGAATCAAACGGCGGCTCAATGTAGAGGCCGGCATCGCCAACGATTTCGGTTAAAGACGAGTTGCGGCTGACTAAAACCGGCACCCCCAGGCTCATTGCCTGGACCACGGGAATCCCAAAGCCTTCGTATAAACTGGGCAAAACCAAACCCTGACTGCCTTTTATTAGGCCAGCTAGCCGATCTTGAGGCACATAACCCAAATATTTAACCTGCGGCGCTGACTTAATTTTATACTTCCAACCCAATTTCCCGGCAATAACCAGCCTGCAGGGTCCGTCCTTGCAGGCCTCTATCAGCGCCTCGATATTTTTCCGCGGCTGGAGAGTACCGATGTACAAAAGATACTTACCGGAAACCGGGCTTTTACCGGTTGCCTGCAATTTATCAATACCCGGATAGGCGACGCTGATTTTATCGGCGGCAAAACCATAACTATTAATAATATCTTGCTTCGTCGCCTGGGAGATCGCAAAAATCTGGCTGGCTTGTTTAACCGAATATCTGGTCCAGGCGGTCAATTTATACAAATCTCTTTTGCGAAAAGTTTCCGGAAATTTCAAAAAAGCTAAATCCATAATACAAATTATGATCGGTATTGGCGAAAATCTAGGCGCATAATGGCCCAAGGTTAAAAACACCACCGGCCTAGGCCGGTGGATCAATAAATCTAAAGGCAAACGCCACTGGGTCCAGAAAAATCCGGGATTGATAACCCGGTACTGCCAATTGGCTTTCGGCCGGGGCAAATCAGCTAGCGGCGCACCGGCAAGATAAATTGTAAATTGATGCTGATTTCCCTGCCGGTAAAGCCGGGTTAAAACTTCGAAAGCATAGACATTACTGCCGACGCGGTGGCTAACATTAGCTTCATTGGCGTCAATGCCGATCCGCATAGACCTTTTCATAAATTTTTAGAGTCTCACTGGCCGTTTTGGCCCAGGAAAACTGCTTGGCTTGAATCAAACCCAACCGGCTCAAGCTGGCCGATTTCTCTATAGCAGTGGCTATCCCTTGGCTAATACTGGTGACAGACAGCGGGTCAACATAAACCGCCGCCTGGCCGCCGACTTCCGGCAAACTGGAAACATTGCTGGTGACTACCGGGCAACCGCAGCTTAAGGCCTCAACTACCGGCAAACCAAACCCTTCGTAAAGTGACGGATAAACAAAAACCCTTGCCTGCGAATACAGCGTCGCCAATTCCTCATCCGGAACAAAGCCCAGTAATTTAACCCCGGGAATCGGCCGATCTGGTTCTCCCCAGCCAAATTTCCCCGCAATCAGCAATTCGAGATTTGGTAACTTAAGCTGTTGATAGGCCTGAATTAAGCGGCGAATATTTTTTCTGGGCTCGATTGTCCCGACGCTTAAAATAAACGGCCGGCGTTTAACAGAAATCGGTTTAAACTGGCTTCCGGCCGCTTCATATATCACCTGAATTTTAGCTTCAGGTAAACCTTGATCAATTAAGTCCCGCTTCGTGGCCTGGGAGACCGAAATTATCGCCGCCGCTCTTTTTTTTGCCCGGTTAAGATGGCACTTATGGGCCGCAATATAATACGGTAAATGTTCCCGGGGAAATTTTAAAAAGGTTAAATCGTGAATTGTAGTCACGAGCGGACAATTGAGATTAGGTATGGTCCAGTTAGAAGCATGAAAAATATCGATATTTCCCATGAATCGATTCATGGGAAAGTTAAAGCGATTAAAAATCAAGTCGGCTATTTTCGGGGAAAACGGGGTTAAAATAAGTTTTACTCTTCTGGGTAATTTGGCCACAAACAATCTAATAATTGCCCTTTGCCGGATACTGCCGGCAAATAAAACATACTGGTTTTGAGTATCCACTTTGAGCAAATTTTCGACCAACTCGGCGGTATAACGGGAAACACCGGTTTGATAAACTATCTGGGAAATATCGATGCCAATTTTCATTATTTTCTCTTGACTTTCATTTACAAATTTAGTATATTTATATTAACTCGCCCGGGATGCATGCATCCCGGGGATTTTTTTTACAAAATTCCGGGATAGTTTAATTATCTTAATCTTTTGTTTTTTATCAAAAAAAAAGTTAATGCGGTTAAAACAAAATACATAAGTTGGAAATAAATAAGAAAACCTATAAGGAATTCTGTTTTGTAAAGAGATTATCGAAATGTCTTTATGAAGCCTTTTAGCTACCAACAACGCATGCATAAAATCAGCGTCACCGGAAATTAAAAATATTTTAGAAAACTCTCCCCTGTGGGATTTATCAACAATATCCACCGCTAATTTAACATCGACTTCTTTTTCCTTGCCGCTCGTTTTTGATCGATAACCGTTAAAAAAAGTTAAGTTTGTCAGTGATTTAACATTTTTATAAAATAGGGCTTCGTTTTTTAAATATTGCTTGACTTTTTGATTTAAGTTTTTTGGTTTAGGTGAATACGAAGCATAGAAATATATTTTATGAAACTTTACTTTTAATGCTATCTCCGCTTGGCCAATAAATTTAGAAAAATTTAAATAATTATTTGGCCCGAAAAGATTATATTGTCCTGCGTATAAATTACTGCCATCAATAAATAAATAGGTTTTTATATTCATCTCTTATATTGTATCAGAGTTAAATCGCCCCGGAAGTGCCGGACGGATGTTTCTTTAAACCCGGCGTCAGCCGCTTGCCGGCGGAATTTTAACTCCGGATCAAAAATCGGCTCGGCATAAGGAATGTACCAAAAATTTTCTTCCGGCAAGCTATCGACGGGCTGAACCTGATAATACCTTAAGGCCGCGTCGACCGCCGGGATAATCACTACCGGCTGATCGGTTAACGACCGCGCCAATCCCCGCCAATCTTCCCGATGGAATTTATGGTTAAACAAATAAATCCCCGTAGTAATCAAGTTAAACACCAATATACCTACGAGGAGACTCCTCGTAGGCTTGACAACTAACAACAGGTAAAACGCCGGCAAAATAAATAACAAGCGAAAATAGGCTAAAACCGGGACAAATAAAGAAACAGCCGCGATTAAAACCGCCGGGATAATTAACCAAACGGCCAGTAATTTTTGCCGCTTAATTCCCTGCCATAAAAACCAGCCGGTAAGTGTGAGCGGCGAGGCTAAAACTGCCGCAAATATAAAATTATTCTCTAGACTAATCCTGCCAATTAAAAACTTAACCGGAATCAACAGGATATTTTTTAAGCTGACGCCGCCGATCACTCCGCCCCAAACTGTCCCGGTGACTGTTTCGCCGGCGGCCAGCTGCTGTAAAAAAACCGGCAGCCAGGGCAGATAACCAATCGCGATCGCCAACCAGGCTAAAAGCAACCGTTTAATTTCTGATCGGTTCACCCAAAAAATCTGCGCCGGAAAAATAAACCAAGCTAAATAATGGCTGTAAATTGCCGCTAGCGAGGCCAATACATAAATCAACCAACGCCGTTCCTTAAGCGCCCAAAATGAAGCGGTCACCGCCAGCGTCACCAAACTATACGCCCTGGCTTCCTGGGAGTAATAGACGTGCAATCCGGAGGTAGCCAATAACAGCGCCGGCCACTTACCGCCCAGTTTAAAAACCAACCAAACCGTCAGTCCGCCGAAAATCACCGAAGGCGCTCGCAAAGCCATTTCCGAAAATCCGAACACCCGGCTGAAGCCAAAATTCATTAAATATGAAAGCGGCGGGTTAAAATCCGTCGGCAGATAAACCCGGAATAAGTCCGGCAAAGAAAACCGGCTGATGGCTTTAAACTGAATCGCTTCATCCAGCCACAATGGCTGGTTCAGGTTAATTAACCGCAATCCAATCGCCAGAATTATAATTAAGCCAATCATCAGTATTGATTACCCCGGGTCAAACTGACCCAGGCACCGCGGACAATCCCCCAGTCATGAACGAGTTTAAAGACAATAAACCGGGGTTCAAGATATTTTACCGCCCTAAATATCCCGGAAATCAGACTAAAAATGGGGTTAAATTTCACGAGAGTAATAATTATCCCCAGTTTTCCTAATTTGTACCGTCTTTTACCCACCCAAAAAGCTTGCTCCAAAGCCAAGCTTAAAGACCCGGGGTTGTGGTGAAAAAATTTGGCCCGGGTCGCTTTCGGCTGATAGCCGAGTTTATTGACTAAAGTCCAATCGTCGGTATAGCCAATACTGTCAAAGCCGCCTACCCGGTCAAATTCGCTTTTTAATATCGCCCGGAATACCCGCTTTTGACCCCGCCCGCCGGTCATGCTGGCCGTCGGCCGGCCCTGGTTATAGTTCCAGCACCTGGCCCAAACGTTGTCCCAATTTTTTACCCATTCCTCACCCGACCAAGCTCCTTTAGTTTGGCCTAATAAAATCGGCCGGGCCAAGTTGATTAAAAAATCCGGAGCAAATTCCATGTCTGCGTCAACAAAAACCAAAATTTGCCCGCGGGCTTGGCTGGCCGCCAGATTTCTGCCTACCGCCGGGCCTTGATGAGCCTGGGTTAATAACCGGACCCGTTGATAATTTTGGCTGATTTGTTTTACAATTTTAGCGGTTGAGTCGCTTGAACCGTCATCGATCACGATGATTTCCTCTGGCAAATTAGTTTGGGATCTCAAAGAATTCAGGCATAGACTAATCGTTTGCGCTTCGTTAAAAGCGGGGATGATCACAGAAACCGATAATTGCTTCATCTGCTTAGATTAAACACGTATTTAGTATCTTCTGGCAAGGACTCATCCGGGGCCTGATAAATAACCCGGCGGTCGGCGTAATAGCTCACAAATAAGTTCTGCGGCTCGATAAACTCTTTCTCGGCAATGACGAAGGCCGTCTCGCCCTCCGGCACCGCCTGGTTAATTTGCCGGCCCAGTTCGTATCCCGGCTTAAAACTTTCGGTAACCGTAAGCGCCCGGTAAAAGGCATTCCGCTCCCAAAAAACCAGCAGGGCAAAAATGAAAACCAGAACCGGCTTGGCTTTTTTAAATAAATAAGCCGCGGCTACCGCCAGATAAGGAATAAAAAAGATATTAAAGTAATCATGGACAAAAACCACGTTGGAAAAAATCAGCGGGTAAGATAATCCCCAGCCCAGCAAAGCCAAGACTAAACGTTCGCGTTTCCAAATCGTACTGATGGCCGCCGCGCCCAGCAAAGTCAGAGTATAAAAAGCCGCCAACCGCTGTTGTTCCAAAATCAAGTATTTAAACCAAGTAAACCCCTCTGTCCCGGTTAAATTAAGCCTCAATTTTAAAGCTTCAGCCAAACCGCCGCCAACTACCGACCCGGTTAGAAAATAAATATGAAGCAGATGAAGAGAAAATATTACTGTCAGAATCATTCCGGCCTTAATTATCCATACCGGCCGCTTTTTTAATAAAAACAACCAGGGATAAACAAAATAACCGGCCCAACCGGACAGGCCGTTTAAAATAACTGATAAGTAAAATAGTCTTTTTTGTTGTTTCAAAAACGCCAGCACTGACAGCAAACTAAAAAACACGATTAAGGCTTCCTGCGACGGCATGACGGAAAAATACCGCCACATAGGCGTTAGGATAACGGCCAACCCGGCCAACTTAGCCGCCAATTTTAACCTTAAATGATTAAAAAGCAGTAGTAAAAGCCACACACTGCCCAAATGGAACAAAAGCGGCAACAGCCGGGCCTGCCAATCGCCGACGCCAAACAGCTTAAACCACCCGGCTAACAGCCACGTTAACAGCGGCGGATAATGAGTGTAAAAACCCTCTGGTTTAACTACCTGCCCAAACTCGGTGACCTGGCCCAATTTAGTCACCCCTAAGCCCAAACGGAGATAGTTTCTGGCAATATTGGCGTAAAACACGCCGTTCCAATCGTGATGGCCGATAAACGGTTTCGTTAATTCAACTAAACCAAAGCTGTCCATAAATCCAGATATTGCCGGCTAATTTTGTCCCAGGAGAATTTGAGCGCCTGCTCCCGATTATTTTTACTGTCATTGGTTAAGGCAATCTTCAAGCCGGCGGTATAACTATTCAAATCAGCCGGGTCAACCAGAATCCCGACACCCCCGACTAATTCCCGCCTAATCGGATCATCATTGACTACCACCGGCAAACCGCTAGCCAAGCCCTCCAAAATACTAATGCCATAGGCCTCACTGGCACCGGAGGGTAAAGTATAAACCTGGCCAGCCCGGTAAACCCGGTCCAAGTCCTGATAATCAACTTGGATATTTTTAAAGCGCCGGCCTAATAATTTTTCTCCCATTTGCTTAATTTCCGGCCTTTGCTCGCCAACCACTAATAAACTTGTTTGCGGCAAACGGCTGACGGCTTCAATTGCCAAGTTTACCCGCTTGAATTTCTGCGGCCCGGCGACCACCAAAACTACCGGCGGTTTTAAGCCGTGATTGTATTTTTTGCCTTCCGGCCGGAACCGGTCAGTATTAACGCCGATATTAATCGTTTCGACCCGGGCGCGGGGATTAATCCTTTTGGCCCACTCCGCCTGCCACCGGGTGCAGGTGATAAAACAATCGGGCTTAAGCCGCAAATTAACTTTGTCATCCCAGCCGATCCCGGAAAAACCGGCCAAAACCAGTTTAGTTTTATGCCGGCGACAGAATTGTTTGGCGAGTAAACTCATCCAACCATTATTTAAAGCCATAATAATTTCCGGCGGATCAGCGCTTAATTTTTCCAATGTTTTTTGAGTAAACTGCTTAATGGCTAAACTCGGCGGGTCAAGAAATAAATAACTTAATTTATTCCCCGGACCAGGCAGTTTCTCGCTATGATAAACTTTCAACTCGACCTTATCTTTAATCCGGGCGGACAACTCACTCACAAACGTTTCCACCCCCCGGCTGACCAAACCGGAATAAAAACTCAAAATGGCGACTTTCATTTTAAAGCTAAACCCATAATTAATAGATTAACACTAATTAAGGTCACAGCGCTGGCGATGGCCGCTCCGACCGCGCCGAAATTAGGAATCAGCCAATAATCCAAAATCAGCAGCAGCAATAATTGCAAAAAGTTAATTAAAGCAAAAACCCGGGTGCGGTTAACCGAATAAATTAAATAGGCGGTAAATGGCGCCATAACAATAAATAAAGCAAAGCCCAAGGATAAAATTCTGGCAGGCAAGACAGCGCTGGAGTAAGCACTGCCAAAAATTAAGCTAACCAGCCAAGGTGCCAAAGGCAGCATAAGTAAAACTCCCAAGCCCAATAAGAGCGTCAACTTAGCCGCTTTTTTGAGGTAAATCCGGGCCTCCTGACGAGTCACAAATGAGGCAAAACGGGGGGCAAACACTAAAGATAAAGCCGCGGCTAACTGCATTACCGGCATAAAAAAACGAAACGCCGCTTGGTAAATTCCGGTCGCCGCCGGTCCGGCCAGCTTGAGCAAAATCGCCGTGTCCATCCGGCCGTGAATTGCCGCCAGGATAAACCCGATCGTCAGCCATTTTTGAAATTGAAAAAAGTGTCTTCGGGTTTCCTGATCAATTCTTTCTTTTAAAAATTTCCAAGAGATAAGGGCTGAACCGATCATTAAGGCCGCCACCGCTCCGGAAAGATAAGCCCATAAACCGGTAATCACCGTCAGCGAACCGCTAAAATAAAATCCGGCCACGCTTAAGAAACGTCCCAGACTAGTAATCACTTCAAGGCTAGAATCGGCCCAAAAACGCCTTTGCGATTGCAGCACCGACCGGGGAAAACGCATCAAAAAATTTAAGGGAATGATCAAGGCCACCAAATAAAGCGGCTGGTTAAGTGCGGGGTTAATCCAGCCGGAAACCGGTTTAGCTAAAACCGCTGCCAAAATACCCAAGCCTAGCCCCAAAGCGAGCTTCAAAATTAAGCCATACTTAATCAATTTTTGGCTCAAAGCATTATTTTTAGCGCCGAAATTTACCACACTGCCGCTGATCGCCAATTCCAGGCTATCAGTCACAATCACAGCGATCGCTAGGCTGGCGGCATATAACCCGAAATCACCCGGTCCCAGCCAGCGCGCCAATAAAAATATCGTCGCCGCTGACAGCAGGGTGGAAAATACCATCCCGCCGGAAACCACGGCCGAATCTTTTATAGTTTTAGTCTTAAGAAATTCAAGCACTTTTAGCAATTAATAAAATGCCAACCACAATCACGGCTAAACCCAGCCAGCGCAAAGACGGCACCGGCTCATGCAGTACCAAACGGGACAAGACCACGGTCACCACGTAGGAAAAGGCCACCAGCGGGTAAACAAAACTTAGGTTTTCTTTGGTTAATACCATCATCCATAAAATCAGGCTGGCGCCGTAAAAACAAAGTCCAAGCAGAACCACAGGATTAGTAAAACTTCTCACCAAATCGAATTTTCCCACCTGATTCATACCGGATTTTAAAATCAGCTGGCCCAGGGCGGCCAGAATAATCGGCACAAAAATCAAGACAAAACGCATCATCTTATGATAGTATCATAAATTAGGATGCAGATTCTAGTTGCCGGAGGCGCCGGTTTTATCGGCTCACACTTATGCCAAAGTCTGTTAAAAGACGGCTACCGGGTTATCTGTATCGATAACTTCTTGACCGGGAAAAAAGCTAACGTCGCTCCCTTACTGGCTCATCCCAAATTCCTGTTGATTAACACCGACGTCAGCAAACCTCTGCCCGAAGCCTTAATCGAAGAAAAACTGGATTATATTTTCCACCTAGCCAGCCCGGCCAGCCCCAATAGTTTAAGCCCGCTTTCCTACATGAATCTGCCCTTGGAAACAATGGACGCTAATTCTTTGGGCACGCGCCGTCTGCTGCGGCTGGCCCGCAAACACAAGGCTAAGTTTCTGTTCGCTTCCACCTCCGAAGTCTACGGCGATCCCCAAGTTCATCCGCAACCGGAAACTTATTGGGGCTATGTCAACCCCGTCGGCATCCGCTCCTGTTATGACGAAGCCAAACGTTTCGGCGAAGCCTTAACCATGGTTTACATCCGCCGGTTTAAATTAAACGCCCGGATTGTCCGGATTTTTAATACTTACGGCCCGAGAATGGATATCAAAGACGGCCGGGCCGTGGCTAATTTTATTGTCCAGGCATTAACTAACCAGCCGATCACTATTTACGGCCAGGGCAAACAAACCCGCAGTTTTTGCTATGTCGATGACCTGGTTACCGGCCTTAAAAAAGCCCTACTGACCGAATCATCCAAAGGTCAAGTTATTAATCTGGGCAACCCGGAAGAATTTACGGTTTTGGACCTGGCTAAAAAAATCAAACGGGCCACCGGCTCGGCTTCGCCGATTAAAATTGAGGCCATGGAACTGCCGGAAGACGATCCGGAAAAACGCCGTCCGGATATCAGCCGCGCCAAAAAACTGCTTGGCTGGCAGCCAAAAATTAAGTTCAGCCGGGGCCTCGAAAAAACCATTGCCTATTTCCGGGAAAAACTAGCCAATGAGCCAAAATAGAAAAATCCTGGTAACCGGTCACGCCGGTTTTATCGGTTCTCACCTGACGCGAAAATTATTGAATTTAGGCTTTATCGTTGCCGGAGTTGATAATTATAATGATTACTACGACCCGAAAATCAAACAGGCTAATGTTGACACTTTCCGCCGCCGGCCAAATTTCCAGGAATTCCGCTTGGATATTTTAGAGCGCTTAAAACTGGAAGCTTGCCTTAAAGCAGTTAAACCGGCAATAATTATTCATCTGGCCGCCCGCGCCGGCGTCCGGCCGTCGCTAAAAAATCCCCAGCTTTATCACCAAGTAAACGTAATTGGCACTAAAAACTTACTCAAACTGGCTAAAACTTTTGAGGTTAATCAATTTATTTTTGCCTCGTCTTCCAGTGTTTATGGCAATCAAACCAAGGTGCCGTTCAATGAAAATGATGTTCTGGACAAGCCGGCCAGCCCTTATGCCGAGACTAAATTAGCAGGAGAAAAACTCTCTCAAGAATCAGGTTTAAATACCACGGTCTTGCGCTTTTTTACGGTTTACGGCCCCGGCGGCCGGCCGGACATGGCGCCATATTTATTCACTAAAGCGATTTTAGCCGGTCAGCCGATTATCCGTTACGGCGACGGCACCAGTAAACGGGATTACACCTATATTGACGATATTGTCAGCGGCATTATTGCCGCCATCGGTAAAGCTTGGCCATTCGAAATTATTAATTTGGGCAATAACCACCCGGTCAGCTTGAGCGACTTTATTAAAACAATCGAAACAATTACCGGCAAAACCGCCAAAATTATTGCCAAACCCCGCCACCCGGCCGACGTCCCCCTGACTTACGCGGATATCGCTAAAGCTAAAAAACTGCTCGCCTGGCGGCCGTCTACCGACCTGAAAACCGGACTGAAACAATTTATCGGCTCGTATTTAAAAGATACTGCACTTTTTCCAAATAATTATCTTGATAACTCTCTAAATAATCACTAATTGATGTTTCACTCAAAGTAACAAAAGGCAGTAAATCCCGCTTAAAATCAAGCTTAAATTTGCTCGTTGCCAAGTCAACTTTTTCATTTAACCTCTCAACTAATTCTTTTGAGCTTAAAGTTTCTTTGATTAAATCATTAATTCTTGGCAGATTGGGGATAATTTGTTTATCTAAAAACCACAGCAGGTCAAAGTAGTCTCTTCCCTTAATCGTGGTTTGATTGCTTTCTCCCCAAAATCGCTGACGGGTTAATACGGCCGCAATTTTCCCGGACATTAAATCAGCTAAGCTATAATGCTTCATAACATAGTTAAAACCGTATATGTTTTTCAAGGTAGTTTTAGTTTGAAATTTTTTTGAATCGCTTAAACTGATATCTAACTTCACATAAAGCCAATCGCTTTCTGACTGCGAGACTAATTTCAGTGCCTGTAAAACCGGAAATTTAAGCAATAATTGCCTTCCTTTTTGTTTAATCGATATTTTCAGATCACTATATAAATACTTTTTACTGAAATAATCCGAAAGACTATTGGCCAACTGCTTAACGTCTATTGCCGCTAGCTGATCAAAATCAATATCTTCAGATAATCGATTTAAATTAAAACAATGTCTAAGACAGGTGCCGCCGGTAAAAATCAAAGCTTGTTTATATTGATCAGTAGTATAAAGAAAGTTTAAAACATAAACCTGCAAATATTCTTTTAAAGCATTACGGATATAAGCCCCGGAAAGACCTTTTTGGGTTTGCTCTCTGATTATTTCTTTAAGTTCATTGATTATCATGCTAGCCATAAACTTGCCTTTTCTAATTTTTTTATTTTAGATAATTTTACATAGGACTTAAATTCTTTTTGGTCTTTTTGAGAAAATTCATCTAAATTAAACCTAAATGAATCAATTAACGATTTATTGATGTTTTTTACGCTTAATAATCTTAAGTATAAAAAATCAAATAAAGCTTTCGCTTTGCTGGCTTCTTTTATCTGAAACCCTTCTTTATTAACAATTTTATAGCCGGTAAATAGATTTTGGCTAATATTAGAATAGGTAAACAAGCCTAACTTGTTTTTATAAGTATTTGTTTTTTTTAGAGTAATGGAAGTAAAAGCATAGACTCCCTCTGTTAAAAGGCTATATTTTTGCAATACATATTCTAAACTTAAATATGAAGGTGATTTAAGTTTGTTGGCAATAAATTCCAGATAAGCTTGTTTTTCCGGCAAACGAATGTAGTAATCGTTAGTCACATACGTCCCTCTTTTTAGTTGAATGATTATGTTTTGCTTTAGCCAGCGCTTGATGTTGGAATATAAAGCATTATCACTGATCGGCGCTACTTGCTGAAGCGTATTTTTGTTGAAATAACTGGCAGTGTTTAGTTCGTTTATGTATTTCATTTATGGTATATAATATATACTAAAACTGAAATAAGTCAATGACTAAAAAGTTTAAATTTTTTTATCCTGTCCATCACCCTTAAACTGTGCCGCCAGCCGGTGCGCTTCAGGTGAGTGGCATGGTAATACCAGGTGTCGCAAAATTCCAATCTTTCCGGCTGGTCCTGCAATTTTTTTCCCTGATAAACATAGGCTTCATTGGGGTAACTGCCGGTCACTTTCAGGCCCGGTAAATTTTTAATGGCCCGGATGTTTAAATGCCCCGACCACGGCCCGATCCGGTATTGGCCTTGGCTTTCCGGCAGATAGTGGTTCAAATCGCCAACGCAGTTCCGGGTCCGGTTAACCAAAGCAATGGTTTCCGATTTAGCCTGCCGCATTGCTTTAATTAATTGAATTAAGTTTTTTTCCGGCCAAATCTCGTCGCCGTCAACCAATAAAAACCAATCGGTTTTAGTCGCTTGGATTTGGTCATTTCTTAATTCAACCAGCTCCTCCCGGTTTACCTGACCGCATTGTTTAAACTTAATTTTTGGAGATTTAATCGACTGAATCAGGCTGACAGTTTTATCGGTTGAGCCGGTATCCCAAACCAAAGCCTTATCGACAAAATTAATAACCGCTGCCAGCGCCGGCTTAACCCAAATTTCTTCGTTCTTAATTAAAGTATGACTAGTTAGTTTAAGCGCCATAGTTTCAGGCTGGATTTATTTCCCGGCCGGGGAAAATCTTTAATCAACTCACCGTCAACTTCTCTAATATTAGTAATGGCATAGCCGCCGCTGACGGCTTTATCAATTAATATCTCTTCTGCCGAATAATTTAATAACGGCCCCAGACTATTTACCTGCAAATAATTAACCAATTCTTTCACCCCATAGCCGGACGGCCAACCGGTAACGTACTGCCACTGATCAATCTCCGGCAACGGCGCGGTTGGCAGATCAATCAATATCCGCCAGCTAAACCAAGCCGGGGCCAAAAGAAATATTATTAATAACGGCTTTAAAGCCCGGGGCAAAGTTTGCCTCAACCAATTAAAACCGCCGGCCGCATAAATCAGCAAAAACGGGAAAATCGGCAGTAAATACCGCGGGAAAAGAATTTTGGCGCTGATAATAAGCAAGACCAAAGGCACCAAAGCGTTAATTAAAAGCAACCTATTCCTTTTGGCAAGCAGGCCAACAATAACCAATAGCGCTACCGGCCAAGCCAGATATTGATAAAGCCACGGGCCAATTTGCAGCAAATTATTTTTTACCAACCAATCGCCCACAAAAGTCCCCTGCTTATTGATCACTTGGCCCAAAGTGCCGGACAGCCAGTAAAAGCCGATCGGAATTGCCGCTAACGCCGCCGCTAAAAAGTCAGCCGCTTTCAGCCTGGGCCGGATTAATAAATAGCTGGCGACCACTACCGCCGGTAAGACCGCGGCAGTGGTTTTGCTGAATAAGCCGATAGCGATGCCTAATCCCCACCAAAAAGATAATCTCTGCCGTAAACCGTAAAACACCAATAATGCGGCCAAAACCACCAGATTATCACCCCGTAGACCCAGGCGATCATGAAGCAAAATCAGCGGCGATAAAATATAAAACAGCACCGCTGCCCGCCCGGCCAATTTATTAATCAATAATAAACACCCGCCGCTCACTATCACGCTGGTCAACCGCAAACTTAAAACCGGATCAACTACTAACCGGTTGATTAACGCCGCCAGCCAAATCCCCAGCGGCTCCCAACCGAACTCCTTAAGCGGAACCAGCCAATCGCCATGGAAACGGATTTCATTGAGCCACCGGACATAAATCAGCTCGTCCATAAACGGCGGCATCACCGTTAAGTGATACAACCGGGTTAAAAAAAAGCCAATAATTAATCCCAGCAACCAAACCATGCTTTATTCTATAATAAACCATGATTAAAGGTACTATGCGCCGGGATCTTTACCCGGAACTCTACCGGGTTGAAAACAGCCATTGGTGGCACCGGCAAAAACGGCGGGTCATCCACCAGCTGATCCGGCGCTACAATCCCCAAACCGGCAAAGTTTTAGACGTCGGCTGCGGCGCCGGCAAAATCTTGTGGGAACTCCAACAACTGGGTTGGCAATCATTCGGTGTCGATACGGTTTTAAACCAGGGCCGCAAGCGCGGCTTGGATATAAAGAAAACCGACCTGCAAACTCAACCCCTGCCTTACCCGGCCAACCACTTTGACTTAGTAATTTGCCTGGACACACTCGAGCACATGGCCAACGACCGGCGGCTGGCGGCCGAAATGGCCCGGGTCGCTAAACCCGGCGGCATCATTATCATCAGCGTTCCGGCTTACCAGTGGCTGTTTTCTTATTGGGATTCCATGCTCGGCCACTTCCGCCGCTATACTAAAAAAACCCTGCTTCGGTCAACGGTTAAAAGCGGCTTAAAACTAAAATTCGCCAGTTATTTTTTCAGTTTCTTGTTACTGCCGGCAGTTTTTGTCCGCCTGATTAAAATTATCATTCGGCAAAAACAACAATCGGATTTTGCCGCCGATCCCCTGCCGATTTTAACCCATGGGGTCGTCGGATTTTTCGGCAGTTTGGAACTTTTATGGCTCAACCGTCTGGCTATTCCTTTCGGTTTATCATTAGCCGGCGTTTTTGAAAAAAAATGAAGCTATCCGTCATTATTCCGGTTTACAACGAGGCTAAACGTTTGCCGGCGGCCTTAGCTATTTGCCGGCGGCACCCGGATTGGGAAATTATCTTTGTGGACGACGGCTCGACCGACGCCACCGCCAAAATGATCAAAAAAGCCGGGTTTAAGCTAATTACCTACCCCCGGAACCAAGGCAAAGGCTATGCCTTAAAACAGGGCGTGGCCGCAGCTGCTGGACCGTTGATTTTAATTACCGACGTGGATTTTTCCACACCAATAATCGAACTGCCAAAACTGCTCTGCGTGAAAGCCGATATTGTCATCGGCTCGCGCAAAACCGCCGGTGCTAAAATCACCCGGCATCAACCGCGCCTGCGCGAATTTTTGGGCAAACAATTTACTAATTTAACCAATTTTTGGTTAGGCACTAAGGTTTCCGATGTCACCTGCGGCTTTAAGTTATTTAAAGCGCCGATTGCCAAAAAATTATTTGCTCTGTCTAAAATCAAGCGCTGGGGCTATGACGCCGAAATTATCTATTTGGCCAAAAAATTAAATTATCAAATCACCGAAGTCCCGGTCACCTGGCATAATGACGAACGGACAAAAGTAGCGCTATTTCCGGATGTCTTCCGCTCACTTTTAGATTTACTTTTAATCCGCCTTTACCATGGTTAAAGTCTTAATGATCAACTACGAATACCCGCCCCTGGGCGGCGGTACGGGTATTGCCGGTTATTATCTGCTCCGGGAATTTAAAAAATTACCGGTCAAAGTTGATTTATTGACGGCGAAACTTGCAAAGAACAAAAACCTTCACCATCAAAGCTATTGGGATTTATTGCGGTTTTTTTGGCACAGCACCATCCGGACCTTAAAGCACAGGCGTGAATATGATTTGATCCACGCTTTTTCCGGATTACCCGGATCAGTTACAGCCTGGCTATCGGGCAAACCGTACCTAGTGTCTTTTCGCGGCGCCGACGAACCCGGCTACGAACCGCGCCACGTCTTGCTTTGGAAACTAATAAAACCATTGATGGGGTATATCTACCGCCGCGCCGGCTCTAGGGACGCCAACAGCCAATATTTAAAAAAACTGGTTTTGAAATCCTGGCCGGACCTAAAAATCAAAGTCATCAGCAACGGCGTCGACACCAATAAATTTTACCCGGCGAAAAAACCGGTTAAACAACCGATTATTCTTTGTACCAGCCGTTTTGGCGCCAGAAAAGGGGTTGATTATTTAATTAAAGCCATGGCGCTTATTCCCAAAGCTCATTTGTGGCTGGCCGGCTCCGGTGTGCTGGAACCGCAACTAAAGCAATTAGTAAAACAACTCCACCTCTCCCGCCGGGTGAAATTTTTAGGCTTGATACCCCACAACCGATTGCCGGCCCTCTACCGCCGGGCCAGGCTGTTTGTTTTGCCCAGCCTCTCCGAAAGCCAGTCTAATTCCCTTATGGAAGCTTTAGCCTCCGGCCTGCCGGTCGTGGCCACCAATATCGGCGGCAATCCGGAATTGGTTAATAACCATAATGGTATTTTAGTGCCGCCGGGTGACAGCCAAGCTTTAGCCGGCGCTATCAATCAGGCTTTAAATATAAATTGGCCGAAAATCAGTTTGAACCAAAAATTCTCCTGGCAAGAAACCGTTAATGAATATTTAAAATTTTATCAACAATATAATCACCCAAAACTTGGGTATAAATCTGGTGAGCTTGGGCATTCGGATGCCAATCGCTGGGACTGACTACTAAGTCAGAAAAATCATAATCCTGGAAAAACGGTCTCATGTCTAACACTGGGAGGTTAATATCTGTGACTAAATTTAACACTTGCGTCGTTTCTTTTTCCCAACCAGGCTCAACGTTTAAACTCACAAAAAGTAACTTGGCTTGGTTCTGTCCGCTCAAGCGTTTAATCTGATCTAAGGCAAAAACAAAATCTTTCCAGCCGCGTTGATTTTTGTCATAAAGACTCTTTTGCCAAGTTTTATAATCGTCTTTATGGCCGATTTTTTCCAGAAACCGATTATAACGGAAGTGGACAAAAGAGTAAAAATAATATCGCCCGTTTAACCATTGATCAATGCCAAAAAACGGCAGCAGTTGTCTTTCCGCATCGGCGACTTCTTTTCCTTGAGAATTATGTTTCACCTGCGGATCATTCAAATAGAAACCTATGACAACCAAGTCCGGCTGGAAACGAAGGCCATAGACGGTTAAAACTTGGAGTTGTTCTACCGTATTCCACCCCATCAAACTCATATTGATAACTTCTACCGCTTGCCCACCGGTTTCGTTTAGTTTTTCCTCGAGCCGAACCGGAAAAATATCTTTGAATTCCACCATTTGGCCATAAGCGATTGAGTCTCCCAAAATTAAAATCCGGTAAGTATCTTCTGGTTTATCAAATGAATGCTCGCGGTCACGGAAACCTAAAGAGTTGCGCTCGTTATACCAAACATCGTCCATCCAAGTTTTAAGTTTTGGCCAGTTACCGCCGGTTTTCTGTTGCACCAGCGGCAGCCGAAAAACTATTTCTAAAACTAAAACCAGAGCCAGAAGTCCCCCCAAAGCAATGCCCAAATTCACAAGAAAAT
>Ga0100389_1000419_pt1 | contig 33823 bp, 32 predicted proteins | sample CryGeymeta201513_FD_81537 | JGI IMG/M metagenome (GOLD analysis project Ga0100389, IMG submission 81537) | Groundwater microbial communities from Crystal Geyser aquifers in Utah, USA - Crystal Geyser metaG 2015-13 | ecosystem: Environmental > Aquatic > Deep subsurface > Groundwater | place: USA... | reverse complement strand
CTTGAAACCCTCCTTTTCCAGGATGCGGCTCAGGATCTTCCTGATTTCTTCTTCATCATCGACAACCAGGACGCGGGGGATAGGCTCAGCCATCTTGTTTATTCCTTTTACGCGAAGCCGCCAGAGGCCGGTTAAGGGGATAATGAACATAAATATCTCCCGGCAGCAGGCCGGCTATGTTGTGCAGCAGGCCCAGGAACAGGATGCCTGTCTCCCCCGGTTGCAGGGTCTGGTCGATCCTTGCCGCTATAAATTCATCCCGTTTTTTGAGGAGAAGGTCGCTTGCCGCTTTTTGCCGGGCTTCGATCGCTATAGCGTCTTTGACATCCCCGGTTTTGAGAACCCTTTTGATGAGATGATATTCTTCGATCAGCAGTTCTGCGGATTCCGTGCCCAAGATCGTCGCCCCTTTTTCCATCAGTCGGACCAGGATCTGGTGGTTCGGGCTCCCCTTCTTTGCCAGTTCCGTAATAATCTCCAACTCCTTGCCGCAAACGGGCAGGCCATCCTGGTAAACGCGGGTTTGAGCATAAGAAAGGGTAAGTTTATGGAGAATGTTTTCCACATCAGACCAGAAATGCTTGACAAGATTGACCTTCTGCCGCCAGACCCGCTCGCCGAGCTTCTGAAGGGTCACCTTTCTGATCGACTCGCTCAGGGCGCCCATGTCCGCCTGACTGTGGATGATGGGAATGTATAGGAGGGTTCTTGATGCCATGGCTCTTCCGATCGGGCCTCCCCATGATATGGAATCACTTCTATGGAAATGTTTCCATATTTATACGGAATCCGTTCCAGCATGTCAAGTATGTCCCGGAATGCAATGGCATGATTTAATGCTTAGAACCGGTCCTTATCGTCGCTTGTAAGCTAAGTGCCGCATGACGACTCGCCGGTATACTGCATGAATCATGCCTTTTTGCGAGACCATCCTTCTTCATGGATGGTAAACTCACGAGAGATAAACACAGTTATCAATGGATATCATTGCAATAAATCATTTTTGTATTGATTGCGAAGGAAACAGCCGTGGCAATCTACTCGTAATTACAGCTAATTTGAGATTGTTTCATCCGCCTCAGGCGGATTCGCAATGACAGGATACGTATTTTTCAAGGGTCTCATTCACTCTTTCGGCAATGAGTTGACGATGGTCCAGTAGAGTTTCATGTATTTGATCTTCTTTACAAATTCTTCAAAATCCACCGGTTTGGTCACGTAACTGTTGGCCCCGCCGGCGTAGCTTTTCACTATCTCTTCATCCCTGGATGACGTGGTCAGCATAATAATGGGGATAGACTTGAGATCGGGGTCTTTCTTCAGCGTCTCCAGCACCTCAAGACCGTCCACCTTCGGCAGGTGGATATCGAGAAGTATCAAACCCGGCCTGGGATATCTTTCCGTGTCCTGGTATTTGCCCCGGTGGTATGCAAAATCGAGCGCCTCCTGCCCATCTTTAACAACATGAATGTCATTTATGAGATTGTTGTTTTTCAGCGCCCTCAACGTCAGCTCTATGTGATCCTCGTTGTCCTCCACCAACAGAATATCCACCGGTTTCCCTTTCATTTGATATTAACTCCCACATTTGATACTAACTCCCATCGTCCTTTCAGTTTTTTAGCTTCGTACAGCGCGTCATCGGCTGCCTTGATGAAATCCTCCATACTGCTTTCAGAATCATATTCCGCAATTCCCGTGCTGATGTCGATATTGCCCATCTTCTTTTCTCTGACCGATCTTTGGATGCGCCCGGCCACATCAGATGCATGTTTTATGTCCGCGCTGGGCAGGATGACGGCAAACTCATCCCCGCCATAGCGGCAGCCGGAGTCAACTTTCTCCCTGATGGAAAAGAGGATGATCTTCCCGACTTCCTTAAGCGCCCTGTCCCCTTCAAGATGGCCGAAGGTGTCATTATATTTCTTGAAATGGTCGAGGTCGAACAGGATAAGTGTCAGCTTTCCGTTCTGCCTCTTTGCCCTGACCAGCTCTTCCTCTATCTTCCGATAAAAATACCTGCGATTAAAGAGGCCCGTCAGATCATCTGTGATGACAAGCCTTTCCAGATCGAGAGCGAGCCTCGCTTTCTCCCTTTCCATTTCATGCTGCTTTACAGCCTTAAATATGACGGAGGGCAAAAGCGCCCGATAGTTTCCCGATTTGACCACATAATCATACGCGCCCTTCTTCATCGCCTCGACGGCAATCCTTTCATCACCCTGGCCGGTTACCATGATCACGGGTATGTCGTATCCCCGCTCCAAGATACGCCCAAATACAGTCAGGCCGTCCATTCCGGGAAGTGAATAGTCCAGCAGGATCGCCGCGGGACAGGCATCCCGGGCAAGACCTTCCAGATACAGCAGGGCGTCTTTTCCCGATTCGAGCAGGCAAACCTCAAATGGGGGATCAAGCGCCAGCCTGGCAAGAGCCGCATGGTCCGGATTGTCTTCGATGATCAGGATTTTCATGGATTCGACTCCCTGCCCCCCGCGGGCTTGCCCTGTTGCACCGGGGAGGGGCGCCGAAATTGGCCGCAAACAGGTCATACAACTTCTTCTCCTCTTCCTGCCAGTTTGCTTCTAAAGCAATATATCTAAAAAGGCAATCATTTTCCTCCACGTATCTCCTTATGCCTCCGTTCTTATTGTATGGCTTCAGGTGTTCTTTCAGCCTCTTCCTGATATTTCCGGCGCTGCCGATGTAAAACACGCTGTCCGCGCCGTTGGGGTATTCAATCCGGGCGTCCACAAGACTGAGTTCGTAAACTCCGGGCGCTGAAGGGGCGTTTTTTTTCACGGAATCCGTGTCAAGACGGCAGGCCGCGAAGAATCTGCACCGTTCGGAGGAATAACCGCCGCCGCCACCCCTCCGGTGAAGATTGGGAATGCCCAGCCCCTGGCGGCAGAATCCCACCTGCCGCCGGGTAATGGCAAGGCCGTGTCTTTCCTTCAGCCGGTCCCTGATCTCTCCGTCATTAAGCGGTCTCTCTGTTTTCCCCGAGGCAAGCTCCTGCCGCTCCTCGTCCATCAGCGCATTTATGGCGCGCCTGTGGATGTCCCGGCCGGTGGGGAAAAAGAATTTGAGAGGTTTTTCCCCATCGGAGGGGACGACAACGGTCTTGCCGTCAATAAGCCTCGATATCCTGCTGGCGTCAATCACAGGATCCGCCCCGTTGTGGGCCCTTATTGTTAGGGCAAGTTCCGCCCGGCTCAGGGGCTTTAGATCAAGGGGGCTTCCCGAATGAAAATAATCCCCCTGGCGCATAAAAACGGCGTTCAAAATCTCATGGGTGATCCGGTTTCTGGCGGTTATGAGCCTCAACTTCCGCATCAGGGCCTCGCCCTTCTCAAAGAGGCTGGGATCGCCATTGAACAGATACTCCTTCCCGAAGCCGGGATGGCGGTAGCGGATGGTGAAACATGGAGCGTATCCGATAATTCCGACAGCGTCATGGCTCATTCCATCACAGGATGCGGCCTTTTCGGCTCCCTCAAGCCGCCGGGCAACAATAGCGCCCTTCTTAAGAAAGACGCCGAAAAGGGGATCTCCTTCCGCTTCATCTATAAACTTTTCAAATCCGGCGGGGGAGAGCTTCAGGAATTTAGCTAATATAATCTTGCCGATAAGCCCGGCCCGGTTTTTGTCGTATTTATATCGAAACAGCGGGCGGCGTCTTTTCGCGGGGTCACCGGCAGAAATCAAGCCTTCTCAGGCACAGAAAAATAGAAGGTCGCCCCTTTGCCCCTCTCCGATTCCACCCGGACCGAACCGCCATGAATCCCGACAATCCTTTCCACAATGGCAAGGCCCATGCCCGTCCCCTTTGCGTCTACCTCCTTCAGCCTCTGGAATATCTGAAATATCTTTTGATGATATTTGGGATCGATGCCGATGCCGTTGTCCTTTACGTAAAATTCGTGGAAGCCGGCTGTCTCTCTGCATCCGACCTCAATCTCCGGACTTTCGGCATCCCCCATATATTTGATGCTGTTCTGGATCAGGTTCTCGAAGACCTGGTATATCCTGTTCCTCTCACAATGGATAACGGGAAGGTTGCCCCGCACATTCACCTTTATGCCCCTCTTTTTCAACTGGGGGCCGAGAACATCCAGGACATCCTTGATTATCTCCACGGAAGGGACGTCCTCAAAAGCGCCGGCCGTCCTGCCGATCCTCGAAAACTCGAGGAGATCGTCGATGAGAATCTCCATCTGCCTGACATTGGCCTGGATGCGCGCCAGGTATCTTTTTCCCGTGTCGTCCAGTTTGTCCTGAAAGTCGGCAAGGAGGATTGAAGAGAAGCCCTGAACAGAGACGATAGGCGCCCTCAGGTCATGGGATATGGTATAGACAAAGCTCTCCAGCTCCTTGTTCTTTTTCCTGACCTCCTCTGCCAGCCTTGCCCTTTCGGTGACATCTTCTATGACCATGATGATATCTTCTTCTTCTTCTTCTTCTTCTGCACGGCGGATACCACTTACCGTGATGTTCAGGATCTTCTCCGGGTGATCCGAGGATGCGTGTTTTACCCCATAGAGCCGGCGGGTCTCCCCGGTCTCCACCACCTCATCAAAGGCCTTGAGGAGTCCCCCTTCTTTCAGAAGATCGCCGGGGAAGACCTCTTTGATATTTTTCCCTACCACATCGTTGTCCCTGATCCCCCTTGTCTCCCGATACGTCCGGTTGACTGATTTTATGTTCAGCTCTTTATCCAGCACCAGGAGGGAGGAGGGGATGCTGGCCACGATCTTTTCGCTGTATTCCTTGAGGCGTGTGATCTCCGCCTTTGCCTGCTCACTTTCGGTGACATCCCTGACCGTGGCGATAAGGCCGATAACGGCGCCTTCCTGATCCATTAGAGGCGATGTGCTGAGATGGCAAATTCTAATCATGCCCTCTTTTGTCTTGGCTTCCACGTTGTAGCTCTGCCGGATCTTTTCACGGATAGATTTTTCAAATCTTCTTCCACGATGCTTTTCGGTCAGGATGGTTAGGAAGCGCTTTCCCAGGAGTTCGCCTGGCGTGTATCCATAATCCTCGACCCTGGGATTGAGATAGGTGAAATTACCGTTTATATCAACGGTATAGATGAGATCATTGGCGGTCTCCAAGAGATTCCGCAGATAGTCCCTTGATTCCTTTATCTTCTCTGCGAGTCCAGCTTTCCTTCCCAGCGCCTCGATCCGCCGTCGATCAAGGTTTAAGATATACAAGAGACCAAACAGCCCTACAACTGCAATGATTGCCATCGTAAGCAGGGTGTTCAGGAGGTTCTTCCTGCCCAGGAGGATGACCTCTCTCTCGGGAGTCGCCAGGGCCACTGAATACTGCCTGCCGTCCAGGTGGAATGGGGCATAGGCGATGAGTTTTCTGATTTTTCCCTTTTGACTGCCATGCCAGCCGCAGATATATGTATCAACTCCCTCCCTTCCCTTCATCATCTTTTCCCGCATGATCCTGTCTATCTCTTCAAAAGAGATGTCGGACGCCTCCTCTTTCCTGACGGCAAAGGCGTCTCGGCCTATAAATTCCTTTATCGGGTGCGCGACGAATACCCCCCTGTCATCTATTGCCCAGCAGTATTCTGTCCCTCCTGTCTTTATCTCCCCGACACGCATGCTCTTTTCGAGCATGGAGGCAAAATCGAGGCTTGCGCCTAGTACGCCGGCGAATTTGCCGTTATTATAAAGGGGGACGGCGATGAAAACCGTTTTGAAGCGGCCTTCCACCTCCCCGTACTCCTCGCCGCCTGCCAGGAGCATCCTGGATATATATGGCCTGCCTGTCCTTTTGACCTCCTTGTAGTATTCCCTGAAGCTGAAATCTTTCCCTATCACCCCTTTCAGCCTCTCCTCCGGAAGACAATGTGTTGAGATTCCCCTGTCATTTAGACGGAAAAGGAGGTTTATGTTTTCTTCTTTCAGATCGCCATAGGACACCTTCATGTCGGCCGGACATCTTTCATTTCCCTTTATTATTGAGGGCATCCGCGAGGCTATCGCCATCCCCTGCCTGATGCCGTCCACGGCCATTTCCGCCCCACGGCCTATTAACCTGGCCAGGGCCAACTGATGACTGTTGAAGTCAGCTTTTATTCCATCTTCAACCTGAAGATAATTTCTATAAATAATCAGCGATCCCGCAGCGGTCAGCAACAGGACGGCAATGCAGATTATGGATGTTCTTTTCATTTTCATGATCTCCGATTGGCTATTTTATTTTCTTTACGGCGGTTAAAAACGCCTCCACCACCTCAGGGTCAAGCTGCCCGCCGGCATGCCTCCTGATCTCATCCACAGCCTCTTCAAAGGGCATGGCCGAACGGTAGGAACGGGCGCTTGTCATTGCCTCAAAGGAATCGGCCACGGCCAGTATGCGGGCGCCCTGGTCGATCTCATCGCCTTTCAGTCCCTGTGGATAACCCTTCCCGTCAAAACGCTCGTGGTGCTGATGAACAATGGGCAAAATCTCTCCGAGGAAAGTTGCGGGTTTCAGTATCTTTACGCCGCATTCGCAATGAGTCTGAACAACTTTTCTTTCTTCATCGGTCAGAGGGCCGTTCTTGAGAAGAATTTGTTTGTCTATCGCGATCTTTCCGATATCGTGAAGCAGCCCCGCCGCCCGGATGCGTTCCATCTCTCCGGAAGATAGTTTCATCTCTTTTGCAATGGCGAAAGCATACTTTGACACCCCCTCGGAATGACCGCGGGTGTAAGAATCCTTTGCCTCAATTACAGAGATCAGCACTTCGAGAGTGTCAAGGTAGTTTTGCTCAATATTTTCCCTCAATTGCGCATGTTCTTTCTTTATCCTGTGATTCTCCAGGGTTTTCATTACCACTGCGGGCAGCGCCGCAAGATAATTGCCTGATTTAACAACATAATCATATGCCCCGATTTTTATCGCCTCGGCGGCGACCTCCTCGTTTCCATGACCCGTCACCATGATCACGGGCATATCGTAGCCGTTTTTATTGATTTCCCCCAGCGTCAAGAGGCCGTCAATCCCCGGGAGACTGTAGTCCAGCAGGATTAAATCGAACTTGCAGTCATTGGCGAGTCTCTCCAGACAATCCTGCCCCGATTCCACCCGCACAACCTCGTTTACATGAGCTTCCCGCAATAATGCCCTTCCGGCCAGTTCAGCACGATCGGGATTATCCTCAACCAGCAGAACCCTGAGAGATCTCATAAAATGCCTCCTTTTTTGTTTGAATCTTTCCGCGGCAGACAGTTTGCGGGGAATCTTCGTTTGATATTTGATTTGATAAGAATTCCCTTACCAGCATGACGACTGGCCGATATCCCGCATGAATCATACCTTGGAAAAGCCGGGCTGAGTTTCAGTGGCAGCGGCTTTGTGAACAGTGTCATTTTTCATGGATGGTCAAGCGGCAATTCAACGATGAAGGAGGCCCCCCCCATGTCATTGTTTTCCGCATGAATCGTTCCGCCATGTTCCTGGATGATGCCTTTAGAGACGGACAAACCCAATCCCGTGCCTTTTCCCGGATCTTTCCTGGTAAAGAACGGCTCAAAAATCTTGTCCAATTCTCCCGCAAGGATACCATGACCGTTGTCGGCGACAATCAGACGGACGGATGGTCTCCTCGATGACACTTCTGTACGATATACGGCAATAATCAGTCGTTTTGCCTGGTTATCCGTCATCGCGTCACAGGCGTTGAGGATAAGGTTGACCATCACCTTCACCACCCTGTCTGTTTCCATTTTGACAGGGATGGTCTCCGGCAGGGGATTGTACTCGACCTGGACATGATCCTCTTTCCTTCGGCGCTCCGTCATTTGCAGACCCACTTCGATGACACGGCGGAGATCGCCGCCAATAAGCACAGTTGGCTTTTTGGTGGAGGATTGAAGCAAATCATGGCTGATCTTTACAATTCTCTGAAGCTGTTCCCGGCTGACCCTCACATTTTCCCGGGCCGGTACCGAAAGATCTTCTTCTTCCAGAAATTGAAGTCGGGAGGAGATGATGCTGACGGGATTGAGGAGTTCATGGGCGACGCCGGCGGCCAGGCGTCCGACGGCCGCGTGTTTTTCGAACTGGATCAGCATGTCTCTTGTTTCCTGCAACTGCTGCACGGTCCTGATAAGGTCCTTTTCCGCCTGCTTTCGCTCGGTAATGTCCTGGTATATTACCTGAAACTGTCTTTCAAAGTCCCAAAGTACTTCTTTGCGGAAGACCTGGAGCTCGCGGATTTCACCATTTTTCCTTACGATGCTTATTTCATATTCGGACGGCCCATCATCCCTTTTTCTTTTTTCCATTCTTATCTTAAACTCTGCATAACTATGCGGCGTATAGCGATTCTTGAGGGGGGTCGTTCTCAGTTCTTCAATGCTGTCGTAGCCATAGATATCCAGCATAGCCCGATTGGCATAAATGGTCTCACCTTCTATGGTCACGATGCGTACGCCCAGCGGGGAGTCATCCAGAGAACGGCGGAAGTTTCCTTCCGTTCGGTGCAACATCTCTTCCAACCGCTTGCGGTTGATGACGTCCGTCCGCCGTTCCTTGTTGGCCTGCCGCAACGCCTCCGTCCGCTTCGCCACACGATGCTCCAGTTCATCGTGCGCCCGTTGCAGCTCCGCCTGCGCTTGGCGCAGTTCCTCGTTCTGCATCGTAAGCTCGATCCGGTGCACCCGCAGCTCGTGGACCAACTGCCGCACCTCGTCAAGGGACAGCGCCTCCACGGTTTCCCCCATCCCGGTGGCCTTTTCTCGGGCAATTTCTTTCGCCCGCCGGCGCAAAGTGCCCGCCTGGCCTGAATAGATCTTTTTCTCCGTCATGGTTTGCCCCTTTTTTGCTGCGGATTCTATCCTACAAAATCGAGATAATTATCCGGCGTAACCCGTTCAAGTGTCGCCTCGGGATAGGAGTCTCGCCATTTTTTCGGCGGCTTGTCCCGCCGTTTCGATGACCATTTGCACTCGAAGCCGAACAGCCCGCCGTCACGCTCTTCGACATAGTCTATCTCTTGCCCGTCATAGGTGCGCCAGAAGTGAAAGGTTCCGTATATCCCGCTGTAAGATCGTTTTTTCAGACGCTCGGCCACAACGAAGTTCTCCCACAGGGCGCCTGCGTCATTGCGAGCATCAAGCAGGTTGTACTGGCCGATGACGGCGTTGCGCACCCCGTTGTCCAGGAAGTAGTATTTTGCCTTGCTGGTCACCTCGCTACGCAGATTGCGGCTGAAGCCCCCAACCCGAACAATGACGAAGCCCTTTTCCAGGATGTCCAGATAGCGTCCAACCGTTTTCACATCCAGCTTGACCTGGGCGGCCAGCTCGCTTTGCGACACTTCGCTCCCCACCTGAAAGGCAATCAACTTCAAAAGGTCCAACAGGGTGCGCGATGAGCGGATTTTCGCTAACGCCAGCACGTCTTTCATCAGATAGGAGCCGACCAGTTCCTCCAGAAGAGCGATTTTCTCTCTTCTCCCCTCGGTCACGACAATTTCCGGATATGAGCCGTAGATGAGATACTCCTCCAACCGTTGGCGCAGGTCATAACGGTTGAACTTCTGCTTCAACTCCATCTGGCTGATGGGAAAAAGCGTAAGGGTCCGTTTCCGCCCGATGAGGGGCTCCCCGACCGCCCCTGTCAGGCCGAAGGATGAAGAGCCGGTGGCAATGATCCGCAAATCGGGGAGCTGATCGACCAGGATCTTCAGCCCCATGCCGACGCCCGGAATCTGTTGCGCCTCATCAATGGCCACCAGATCGAACCCCTCGGCGAAGGCGACAATCTGCTTCAAATCACCCGATCCGAGCAGATGGCGTATGCGGACATCGTCCCCCGTTTCCAGGCGGTAGCGCAGACCACACGAAGCAAGATGCGATTTGAGCAGGGTCGTTTTGCCGACCCTGCGGGGTCCGTATAGGATCAGCGCCTTGCCGGGTGCGAGGGATGAACCCATGTTTATAAACCGGTCGATGAATTCAGGCATGGCAACTCCATATATTAATATAAATTTACGGAATCATACCCAAGATGTTTAGCTTTCGCAAGCCATATCTTTTTTATATTCATAACCCTTCAAGGCTTCCCGCTTTGCCGTCGCAATGGCGTAAATATCGCCGGCGTCGTTGACCAATGACGTGGCGGTGAGCCACACCGCCACGATCCAGCCGTCTTTGGCGACCCGTTGGGCGCGGTACGGCGCCATAACCTTGGCACGGGCGATATCGATGGCCCGGCTGTCAATGTCCGTGGCGAACGCCTGCACATTGAAGGTCTGTTTCAGCGTCGCCAGGCGCTCCTGGAGCAGGATGGCGAGGGAAAGGAAGTTGTTGCTGCCGGCGCCGGAAAGACTTTTTTCGTGAACGACGGCATCATTGATTTAAGGTAGCCATACTTCAAGATAATGTGGTACAAGGGCAGGCAGGGGTTTAAATGGTTTATGGACGCTTATCATGTATTGATTATCGGTTCCGGCCCTGCCGGTGTGTTTGCAGCCATCGAGCTTGAGCGCCTGGGCATAGACAGGATTGCCATCATCGATCGCCACCCGTATCCCGCTGGGGGATTGCTAAACGACGGCAAACTGAATTTTGACTATCGAGTCGGAATCGATCTGGATGAACTTAAGATCGATCGTGATTCGGCAGAGCGTCTGATGGAAGAAATCCGGCAGGTCTTCATCCATTTTCCAAAATGTCAGCAGGTAACCTTTGTCGATAAGAATGAAAAAATCGAGGCGCTTGGAAACATTGCCCAAGAGCATGACGCTCAATTCATCGCGCCGGAGCAGTGGCATTGGGGAACGGACAACGGCAAATCCGTCGTTGATTATTTGAGAAATCACCTGGAAAAAACAGAATTTTTGCTGGGAACGGCAGTAACCTCCATTGTGAAACATGATGACGACACCTTTCATGTCTTCGGTAGTCATCAGCGAAAAAAAGTTTGCTATGCCACGAAAGTCATTCTTGCCGCGCCGGGACGCAGTGGCGCTTACTGGTTTCGTGACGTAGCTACAAAATTGCACGTTCTCCATAATTTCGGCCCGATCGATGTGGGAATCCGCCTTGAATTAAACAGAAAGTACTATGACGCCGTTACCGATATCGTATATGACCCAAAATTCATTTTCCGCACAGCGCGCCACGGGGATAGAGTTCGAACCTTCTGCACCAACCCGGGCGGACGGGTACGGGTAGAAAACTATGACAACTTCAAGCTGGTGAACGGTGACGCACTCTCCGGCCGGAAAACGGCAAACACGAATTTTGCGTTAATCAATACGATCTTTTTAACCGAGCCCTTTTCCGATACGACCGAATTCGGGCACATGATCGCCAAACAATTCTTTCTGCTGGGGGGAGGCAGGCCGATCGTTCAGAGGGTGGGGGACTTCCGGGAGGGGAGAAGAAGTTCCAGCTCAACATTTAACAGTGAGACGCGTCATTTCGGGCTTTGTAAGGCAACCTATAATGCCGCACCGGGGGATATAACGCTTGGTTTACCCGCCCGCATCATCGACAACCTTTGGGAATCCTTAAAAAAGCTCGATAAAATGGTGCCCGGGATTCTTCACCCGTCCACCCTGTTGTATGCGCCGGAGATCAAGTTTTTCGATACGCACTTTATAACGGATGAAAATCTTGAAACGAAGATCAAGGGTATTTTTGGGTCGGGCGACGGCGCCGGGAAGAGCCGTGGTATTGTGGGAGCAGGAATTTCAGGGATCATTGCAGCGAGAGGAATTTCCAAGAAATATTACCGGAATCATCTATCTTCGTCGAGGTTGGTGATATAGCCGTTTGAAAGAGCGCATGGTCGTTGGAATCATGCGCCCCTTCGCCGCAGGATTCCCGGAATTTGGCCGGGAAACGCCGGAGTGATCTACGATTCGGGGAAACGGAATCGCAGTTCTTCCAGAATCCGGAATTGGACGTCTGACTCCGGTATTCCGGCGGGAATCCCCGCGATCGAGGGAATCGCTTCCCCCATCCGGTCGAGAAGGCCCTTCAGACCCGCAAACATGGGGACGGGCGGAAACGCAGAGCGGCTGAGGTGGTGAACCAGCCTCAGGGTCTTCAGGCCGTCAAACCAGACATGGAATTGACGGCGGAGATGTTCGGCGTCCGGGCAGTTCCGGCGGATCACCGGCCAGTCGATCGCGAATCGGGAAAGATCGAGATACGCCTTCAGGTCCGGATGGATCTTTCGGGCGGCAGTCAGGATGGCCTCCGTTCCCCTGTCCGGATCGGCCTCCATCCCGGCAAGCCACTCCCGGAGGACCGCAAAAATTCGGGAATCATGGAGGCGGTATTCATCTGTCCCCCCGTTCGCGAACCGCCGCATCCGCTGCCCGGTTCCGAAGGGCACCCGATCCGAGGGCCGCGAAGAGGGAAAAACCGTCGTAGTTCCAATATGGCCTACTTTCCGGAGCTTGGCAAGCTTGTCGAGGAAGTGAAAATCCTCCGCGGCCGTCCGCCGGTTCATCCCCCGGACCGCCGCATACGCCTCAGCCGTACAAGACATCGTCGAGCCGATCGCATGAAAGGCGTAGGGAGAGCCCGCAAACGCGAGGCCCATCACATAGGCCCGCAGAAAGATCTCATAGCAGCAGCTCGCCGCCAGCAGCCCTGGATCGGCAGGTTTCTGATGGGCATAGCCCGCGACGGCCGCCGGATCGTCCGTCTTCGAAAAATGGGCGTAAACCGCGGCAAGATAGTTCTCCATCACCAACGTGTCCGCATCGAGACAGCAGATCACCCCTCCACCCGGCCCCCGTCCGCTCAAAACCGCCAGCGCGGCATCCATGCCGATCTTCCTCGCCGTCCCCACCCCGCCGTCCCGGTCCGGGATCTCTGCATCCGTGGAAGAGGCATCGATGCAGCCCAGACGAAGCGAGCTGCCGGCAATCCGTTCGAGATCCCCCTTCAGCACGGCAGGTCCGGCTACGGAAGGTTTGCGCCCGTCGATGAGTTCCTTGAGGATGGTCAGCGTGACTTGGTTGTCGCGGATCTCTTCTTCAGCGGCGATAGTCGGTCGATGGTTGTTCACAACGCAGACAAGGAGGGTCCGGCCAAGCTCGCCGGAGGGATTCGCGGCGATGCAGGCGAGCGTGCGGAAGAGAGAGGCGCTTTCCGCCAGGGCCGGAATGACGACCGCCTGCTCCACGCCTGCGACCGAGGCCACAAGAAGGGGACGCAGCGGAGAGACTGCATATTTTTTCCGATATTTGTCGATGTTCGGGAGGCGATTCATTCCTCAAGACCGGTGAGCAGGCCAAGCGCGGCCTCTTCGTCGGCGCCTTCGATCCAGTGGATCCGGACGCCGTTCCTTTCCATCCGCCGGAACCAGGTTTCCTGCCGCTTGGCAAACTGATGGATTCGGGTATTCAACGTCTGAAACATCTCCTCCGCGGTGATTTTCCGCTTGAGATAAAGAGCGATGTAGCGGTATTCCAGGCCGAAGGCGTCAATCCGCTCCCATCCGATCCCGCGGTCATGAAGGCGCGTAACCTCTTCGATCATGCCGGCCTCCAGACGCATTTTCAGTCTTGCGGCGATCTTTCGGCGCAATGCTTCCCTCTCGCAGCGGATCCCGATCACCATCGGCGTAACGGTGATCGGCAACACCGCTGCATCGGGATGGTCCCGTACGAATTCGGCGATCTCGATCGCTCTGATGACCCTTTTTTGCTCCAGCAGGTCGGTAGTGTTGTGAGCATCCGGACAGAGCAGGCGGAAGCGCCGTCGCAGGACTTCCATCCCCTCCCCGGCCAGTTGCTCGCGAAGGTCGCGATTTTCCGAAACGGCCGTCATGGGGTATCCCCGGAGAATGGCGTCCAGATAGAGCCCCGTACCTCCCGCCATCACCGGGATTTTTCCCCGCTGCGATATCTGCTGAAAGGCACGGTAAAAGCAGTCCTGGAAGGCAAAGAGGCTGAACTCTTCCCAAGGATCGCAGATGTCGATCAGGTGTACGGGAACGGCCTCCCCTTCCCGGCCGTATTCGGAGAGGTCCTTTCCGGTCCCCAGATCCATGCCCCGGTAGACCTGACGGGAATCCGCCGAGAGGATCTCCCCGCCGATCCTTCGCGCCAGGCGGATGGCGAGTTCTGTCTTTCCCGACGCGGTCGCTCCCAGGACGACGAGAAGATTGTATCTTTCCCGGAACCTTCGAATGGATCCGTCTTCCGTGATCATGGAATGAAACCCTTGGCCTTCTCCCAACTCATCCGCAACACTCTTCGAGAATGCCGATAACTTCGTAAAAAGTCGTCATACCCGCGAACGCGGGTATCCAGGCCCCATACAATGTCTTATAAAACTGGATTCCCGTTTCCACGGGAATGACAGACGAGTACGATTACGGACTTGTACGAGATCGTCACGATTGCACTAAAAAAAAGTCCCGGCCGCGGCGGGCGACCGGGACTTCCACGGTTGTAAATGTTTCCTTATAATGGCTGAACGTTTACCGCGGCAGGCCCTTTTTTGCCCTGCTCGATGTCAAAGCGAATTCGCTGACCCTCATAAAGCGTCTTGAAGCCTTCGCCCTGAATGGCACTGAAATGTACAAATACATCCCCGCCCTCATCATTCTCGATAAAGCCAAACCCCTTTTTCTCGTTGAACCACTTTACCTTGCCTTCTGCCAAATCCGTACACCCCCCTTTCCTAAGATTTGTCCAAGCGGGCTTCACAACCTGGAGGCACAAAAAAACCACCCCTTTTCAGGAACGCGCCCTGAAACGGTGGTGGCTTGATTGTTCTGCAAGATATGAACACCCAACTTTTCCCTGCCCCACCCTTCATCATTATCTCATCAAACCCAATGTACGAGCTATTTCCCGGGCGGATGTGTCTGCATAACATCCATTTTTTGAAAATGCAAGCATTTTTTATCGACTGAGATGGCAGGCCACCCAATGGCCCGCGCCATCCCGCTCCAACAGGGGCGCCCGTTGCTCACAAATCCCGATCCGAACCGGACACCGTGGATGAAAGGCACACCCCTGCGGCGGCGCCGCCGGGGAGGGCATCTCTCCGGACAGAACGGTCCGTTCCGATTTTCTGAGTGGATCCATGGAGGGTACGGCGGAAAGAAGCGCCTTGGTGTAGGGATGAATCGGGGCGCCGCAGATCGGCTCCGCCCCTCCCAACTCAACGACCTTCCCCAGATACATGACGGCGATCCGGTCGCTCATGTGGCGGACCACCCCCAGGTCATGGGTGATGAAGAGATAGGTCAGGTCAAACTCCCGCTGCAGGCGCTTCAGCAGATTGAGGATCTGAGCCCGTATGGAAACATCCAGGGCCGAAACAGGCTCATCCGCGATCACAAGCCTTGGCTTCAGAATCAGCGCCCGGGCGATTCCGATCCGCTGCCTTTGTCCGCCGCTGAATTCATGCGGGTAGCGGGTCAGTTGCTCCTCATTCAGGCCGACAACGGATGCGATCTCCCGGAGCTTTTTTTTGATCTCCTCCCGTCCACCCGGATGATGGTGGATATGCAGGGGCTCTTCGATGATGCCGCCCGCCGTCTGCCGCGGATTGAGGGAGGAATAGGGATCCTGAAAGATCATCTGAACCTTCCGGCGGAACGCCTTCAGTGCGCTCCCCTTCCACGCGAGAATATCCTCGTTATCGAACCGAATCTGCCCCGCCGTCGGCGTTTCCAGTCGCAGGATCATGCGCGCAAGGGTTGACTTTCCGCAGCCGGATTCGCCAACCAGCCCCAGGGTTTCGCCGCGTTGCACCTGCAATGAAACGCCATCCACCGCCCGGATGACGCCCACCCCCCGCGAGAGAAACACACCCGGTGCAGAAAAATGCTTCTTCAATCCCCGGATGTCGAGCAGGAGATCCTTCATCCGCTTTCCCCATACTTCCAGCAGCGGCATGAATGGTCGGGGGCAATGTCCCTTAGGATGGGCGCTCGTTCCCGGCAGAGGGGAAAGGCGTCGGGACATCGGTTTCGGAAACGGCACCCCGAAGGAAGATCATACAGCGGCGGGACCACACCGGGAATGGCCTTCAGAAATGCGTCCCGGCCGGCCGGTTCGTTCATGCTGGGGACCGAGTTTATCAACCCGAGGGTGTAGGGATGAAGCGGTAGGGAAAAAAGATCCCGGACGGAACCGTGCTCCACGATCTGACCGGCATACATCACGGCCACGGTCTCCGCCGCCTCGGCGACGACGCCGAGATCATGGGTAATCAGGATCACGGCCGCGCCCGTCTCCGCCCGGAGAGCGGCGATGAGGTCGATCATCTGCGCCTGGATGGTCACATCGAGCGCGGTCGTCGGTTCATCCGCCAGCATCACCCGCGGCCGGCATGCGAGCGCAATCGCGATCATCACCCGTTGCCGCATGCCGCCGCTCAGTTGGTGCGGATAGTCTCTCACCCGCTTTTCGGGAGAGGGAATGCCGACCATGCGGAGCATTTCCGTGCTTTGGGCGAGCGCCTGCCGCCGGTCCATCCCTTGGTGGAGCCGGAAGACCTCGGCGATCTGTTCCCCGACGCGGAAGACCGGGTTGAGCGAGGTCATCGGCTCCTGAAAGATCATGGAGATATCCCTGCCACGGATTTTTCGCATCTCCTCTTCGGACAGCGCAAGCAGCTCCCGACCGTTTAAAAGAATTTCCCCGCCCACGATCCGACCGGGAGGCGAGGGAACGAGCCTCAGGATGGAGAGGGCCAGCACGCTTTTCCCGCACCCGGATTCGCCGACCACCCCGACGGTCCTCCCCGCCCCGACCCGGAGATCGACCCCGTCGACCGCCCGGACGATGCCGCGCTCCGTCTCAAAATGGGTGCAAAGACCTCTGATTTCCAGAATCGTTTCCATTTTTGCCGGCCCTTGTCCTATGACCTTGTTGTAACGATTCAGGTGTTTAGACCGTAGGCTGAAGGCTGAAGTACCCTGATAGCCTTCCGTCTTCAGTCTATCCACCTAACTCTACTCTGTCGCATAAGCCCATCCCCCTCCTGCTTCCCCCTTGAAGGGGGAGGGGAAATACGGGGGTGGGGTATGAAAGTTATCTGTCGGAGTCGTATTGAGTAGTGGCCCTATTTTTTCCCGATCCGATACCGGTTCCGGAGAAACTGGACCAGGAGGCGGACACCCACCCCCGAGGCGCCCTTGGGAATGTACGGTTTATCCTTCGCAAGCCAAGCGGGACCGGCGATATCCAGATGGACCCAAGGGGTATCGCCGGTGAACTTGCTCAGAAACGCGGCCGCCGTGATGGCGCCGCCGGCCCTGCCTCCGGAATTTTTGTAATCCGCTGCATCGCCCTTGATCAGCTCGTGATACTCCTCCCAGAGCGGCAGTTCCCATACCCTTTCTCCGGTAAGATCGGCGGCCTCGCGGATCTCCTGTTTCAGCCCGTCATCCGTTCCCATCATCCCGATGACGTGATCGCCCAGCGCCACGATGCAGGCCCCCGTAAGGGTCGCCAGATCGATGATTGCGGCGGGTTTGTAACGGCCGGCATACGTGAGGGCATCCGCCAGGATCAGTCGTCCTTCGGCATCGGTCGTTACGACCTCGATCGTCCGGCCGGAGAGAGAGCTGAGGATGTCGCCGGGTTTGTAAGCATTGCCGCCCGGCAGGTTCTCCGTCGCCGGCACGATGCCGACCACATTCAGCGGCAGTCCCAGCTCCGCCACGGCCCGTACGGCCGCAATCACGGCCGCCCCGCCCGCCATGTCCGTTTTCATCTGGTCCATCTTTTCGGACGGCTTGATGGAGATCCCGCCGCTGTCAAAGGTGATCCCCTTTCCAACCAGCGCGATCACCGGGCTTGACTTCTTTTCCCCGCGGTATTCGAGGATGATCAGTTGGGGCGGCGTGTGGCTTCCCCGGGCCACACCCAACAGGGCGTTCATCCCGAGTTCCTTCATCTGTCCGGCGTCGAGCACCGTGCAGCGGATGTTCTTCCCCTTGGCGCTTTCCCTCGCCTCGTTTGCAAGATCTGCCGGGGTCATCTCATTCGCCGGCGTGGAAACGATATCGCGCGCAAACGAAACCGCGGCGGCGATGATCTCGGCCGTCATGGCCGCGGCGCGAACGGCCTTGCAGGCCGCCTCATCCGACTCCAACAGGGTAAACCCGGCGATCTCGCGATTTGGCTCCCGATCAACGGTCTTGAACGGCAGGAAACGATAAAGGCCCAGAAGTACCCCTTCCACAACGCCTTCGGCCATCCGTTCCATCGACAGGTCGATGCCTCTGAAATGGAGTGCGGAGGAAAACTCGCCGATGTTCAGGGACCGGATCTGCTGCGCAGCCATGGCATACGCCCCCCGCAGACGCTCCAGCGTAAAATCCGCTCTCTTTCCCAGCCCCGCCATGACGATCCGTTTGACCGGAAAACCGCCCCGGGTGTAGATGACGGCAATCTGATTCAGCCGACCCGTAAAATCGCCGAGGCGGATAAGCTCGCTATCAGACCGCCGCTCCTCTCGTCTAACAGCGCGGCTGTCCCCTCCAGCCTGGTTTCACCCTCGAAGTGGGTCACGACGGCCGCTTCGGTTTCCTGTTCCGCCAAGCTGCCTTTTCTGACTTGAATCTTCATCTAAAGCCTCCATGCAACGGTTCTTCGGGTTTCAGGGTTGATAACGGTCTTTCCCGGGAACGGTGGGGTTCCGAAAGGCGGTTTCCGCGGCCGGATCCATCCAAGCGCACCGCCGAAATGCCATGAAAAAAAGGGGCAAGCCGAAGATTGCTGCCCCCTTTACGATCTGGAGGCGGCACCCGGACTTGAACCGGGGAATAACGGTTTTGCAGACCGCTGCCTTAGCCACTTGGCTATGCCGCCGTTCGGAGAAAAAAATGGAGCGGGCGAACGGATTTGAACCGTCGACGTCCACCTTGGCAAGGTGGCACTCTACCACTGAGTTACGCCCGCTCAGTTTTGATGGCGCGTGACTATAACAAATAAAAACTGTTTGTCAATGAAAAATATTCTCCCCTTCCGCACCGCCGACTGATGGGATTTCATGAATCATTTCAATAATATTTACAGTCGTCTTGGATATTCGGCCCTCCCCCCGAAAGGAGATGTCGTCAGGGAGGTTTCACCCCTTTTTCCGGACGCCGGTCCGGTAAAACTTGAGGAAGTAATCGATCCCGGAGGTGACCGTAAGGAGCAGCGCGATGCCGAGGATCACCATGCCCACCAGATGGGCGTCGGCGCCGATGAACGGGTAATGGATCATCAGCGCCGAGACTGCGAAGATCTGGCAGAGCATCTTTCGTTTCCCCAGCGGGCTGGCTTGGATGATCAATCCGTCGGAAGAGGCAATGTTGCGGATGCCGTCCACGGCGAAATCCCGGATGATGATGACAGCGACGATCCAGGCGGGGATTCGGCCGATCGGAATCATCAGGATCATCGCCGTGTTGACGATCAGCTTGTCGGCGATCGGGTCGAGAAATTTCCCCATTGTCGTAACGATCCTGAATCGCCGGGCGATGTATCCGTCAAGAATATCGGTCAGCGCCGCCGCGATGAAGAGGATCGCGATGACAAGGCTCATGGCCGGCCCCGGGGAGAAGAGAAGACCGAAAAGGATGGGAATCACCCCGAGCCGGAGCATGGTGATCGTATTGGGGAGGTTGAACATCTCCCGCTTCTCCTCCGGGATGGGCAACCGGTCAAACAACCTCTTCAGGAAATCGATCATCGCCGGGGATCTCCTCCTTTGTCCCCATTTGTTTTATCTAAACCAATCGAAGACATGTTAGCGTTTTTTTTCGATTTTATACTGTTCAAGGCATTTTGGAGAGCAGAAATAGACCGTCTTCCCGTCGATCTGCGTCCGGCAGGCGTCGCCAATGGGAACATAGGTGTGGCAAACGGGATCCTCCACAAGGTCCTCACCGGCGACGGCGGTTTTGATCTCCGTCGGACCGGCTTTCCCCCCCATCCGCGGAACGCCTTTCCGGAAAAGTTTGAGCAGCAGATAGATAACGATGACGCCGATCACCAGCTTGAGTATCATTTTTCAACCACCATTTTCTTTTCGGGATCGTTCACTCCCCGGTCTCTTCCGGGGCGTAAAGGTCCACAACTCCCGGGTCGGTCAGACGATCCAGCAGGCCGCGGGCGGAAACGCCGAACGCGGGATGGATCACATAGGAGGCGAGCTCGCAGAGCGGCGCCAGAACGAAACGCCGTCGGTGCATCTCCGGGTGAGGAATCTTCAATCCCTTCCGATCGACAACCTCCTGACCGTAGAGGAGAATGTCCAGATCGATCACCCGCGGTCCCCATCGCGGCCCGTCTGTCCGCCCCATCTGCCTTTCAATCGCTTTCAATGCCTCGAACAATTTCGTCGGCGACAAATCCGTCCGGACTTCCGCGACGGCGTTGATGAACCACCCCTGCTCCAGCGGCCCGACCGGCGCCGTCCGATAGAGAGAAGAGCAACGAAGCACGCTTACTCCCGAAGTCGTCCCGACGCGCCGCACCGCATCCCGGCACTGGGCGGCCGGATCTCCCAGATTTGCGCCGATCCCGATGAAGGCGACGATTCCCCGGATAGCCCCGCCCGAAGAACCCTGGAACCCCATCTCTTCACCCTGCGGCTTTCTTTAAACCGATCACATCCTGCATGTCGTAGAGACCGTTTCCGCGGCCGACGACCCAGAGGGCCGCCCGGATTGCGCCGCGGGCGAAGTTATCCCGGCTGTGCGCCCGGTGAATGAATTCCAGCCTCTCCCCCATCCCGCCGAAGATCACCGTGTGTTCCCCGACGATATCCCCGGCCCGGATGGTCTGAATCCCGATCTCCCGTTTCGTCCGCTCCCCGATCATCCCCTTCCGGCTGTAAACGCCGACCTTATCCAGATCGCGTCCGAGGCTCTCCGCGATGACCTGGGCCATCTTGATGGCGGTGCCGCTCGGGGCGTCCTTCTTCAGATGGTGATGCGCCTCCACGATCTCCACATCGTAATCATCGCCAAGGAGGGCTGCAACGTCCGCGAGGACCTTGAGCATCACATTGACGCCGACGCTCATGTTCGGGGCAAGGACGCACCGGGCAAAGGGCGCGAGTTCCCGGACCCTCTTCATCTCCACCGCCGTAAATCCGGTGCTCCCGATCACGATCGCCTTTCCCGCCGAAGCCGCAATCTCCAGGTGACCCAGGGAAACTTCATGCGAGGTGAAATCGATCACCACATCGCCGCGGTCGATGCAACCGGCAACGGAATCCCCGATCAGAATCCCCGTCCGGCCGAGGCCCAGCCCCTCGCCGACATCCTTCCCGACGGCGGGATGCCCTTTCCGTTCCACGGCGCCCGCCAGCTCAATGCCGTCTGTCTCCGCGATGAGACTGATGATCCGTCCCCCCATCCGCCCGCCGGCGCCCGTTACGATCGCCCTGACCATGATCTCCCTCCCTTTTTTACCCGATCAAACCGTATTCCTGCATTACCTTCTTCAAGACGGCTTCGTTCTTTTCCGTCAGCGGACAGAGCGGAAGTCGCAGCTCGCCGTCGATCTTTCCCATCATCGCCAGCGCCGCCTTCACCGGGATCGGATTCGTTTCGATGAAAAGGGCGTCGATCAGCGGCGCCATCCGGAAGTGGAGCGCGCGCGCCTTCAAGAGATCGCCTGCAAGAAAGGCGTCCACCATCCCCGCCATATCTTCCGGGACGACGTTGGAAATGACGGAGATGATCCCCTTGCCGCCGATGGCGAGGAGCGGCAGCGTAAAGATGTCGTCGCCGGAGAGGACGTCGAAATCCGCTCCGCAAAGCCGGATCACATCGCTCATCTGCTTGATGGAACCGGCGGCCTCCTTGACGCCGATGATGTTCGGGATTTTCGCCAGCCGCGCCAGGGTCTCCGGCAGCATATTCGTTCCCGTCCGGCCGGGGATGTTGTAAACGATGATCGGGATCGGAACCTTTTCCGCCACGGCACGGAAATGGCGGTAGAGACCCTCCTGCGTCGGGCGGTTGTAATAGGGGCAGACCAAGAGGGCGCCGTCGGCCCCCGACTCCCAGGCATGGCTCGTCAACCGGAGCGCCTCCGCCGTGCTGTTGGAGCCGGTTCCGGCAATGACCGGGACCCGCTTTTTCACCGCATCGACGGCGATTTCGATGACGCGGTCATGCTCCTCATGGGAGAGGGTGGTCGATTCGCCCGTGGTGCCGCAGGGGCAGATTCCGTCCGTTCCCGCGGCGATCTGCTCCTCGATCAGTTGCCGGAACGCCTCCTCATCCACCAATCCATTCTTGAACGGTGTTACAATCGCAACAATAGCGCCTCCAAACATATGCCCTCCTTGCCTTTCTCTTTAGGACTTCAAAAAGTCCGGGATCTCTTCCCCCCGGACGAGGTCTTCACAGTTCTCCCGTTTCCGGATCACGCACCAGCGGTCGTCCCGAACCAGGATCTCCGGAATCCGGGGACGCGAATTGTAGTTGGACGACATGCTGAAACCATAGGCGCCGGCGCTCATCACCGCCAGCAACTCCCCTCTCTCGACGGCGGCCATCCGTCGCCCCTTCGCCAGAAAATCGCCCGATTCGCAGATCGGGCCGACCACATCCGCCGTGATCTCCTCCCGCTCGCGCTGAATGACCGGCTGGATCAGGTGGAAAGAACCATAGAGGCTGGGGCGGACGAGATCGTTCATCCCCGCATCGACAATGATGAACCGCTTCCCGTCGTTCTCCTTCGTGTAGAGAACCCGGGTCACCAGAATCCCGGCATTGCCCACGATCACGCGGCCGGGCTCGAAGATGAAGGTGCAGTCCATTTCACTTGCGGCGTCGATGATCGCCCGGGCGTATTCCGAGGGGGGGGGAGGGGTCTCCTGATCATAGGTGATCCCCAGGCCCCCGCCCAGATCGAGATAGTGGATCGCGATCCCCTCCTCCCGAAGCCGCCGGATCAGCTCCTTCAGTCGCCCGAGCGCGTCGATGAAAGGCGAAATCTTCGTGACCTGCGAGCCGATATGGCAACTGACCCCCTTGATGTCAACATGCTTCAGCTTGGCCGCATGACGGTACGCAAGCAGGGAGGCCTCGACATTGATCCCGAATTTATTCTCCTTAAGGCCGGTGGAGATGTGCGCATGGGTTTCGGGGTCCACATCCGGGTTGACCCGGAGACCAATGCCGGCCCGCACGCCCAACTTCCCGGCGCGGTCATTGATCGCCTCCAATTCCTGCAAGGATTCAATGTTGAACATCAGGATGCCGGTCCGGAGGGCAAGATCGATCTCATCCTCCCGCTTTCCGACGCCGGAATAGACCATTCGGGAGGGATCGACGCCGGCCTTCAACGCCCGGTAGAGCTCCCCGCCGGAAACCAGATCGACGCCACCCCCCTCCCGGGCGAAAATCCGGAGGATCGCCGTGTTTGAGCAGGCCTTGACGGCAAAGCAGACGATGTGGGGGACTTCCGCAAACGCCTCAGAAAAGATCCGGAAATGGCGCCGGAGCGTCCGGTAACTGTAGAGATAAGCGGGGGTTCCCACCTCCCGGGCGATTTGCTCGACCGCCGCCTCCTCACAAAAAAGGGCCCGGTTTTGATATTGAAAATAATTCATCGCCTCTTTCTCTTCTCTCCTTCTCTACGAAGTGTCTTCAGCGCGTTTCATGAACCCGTTGCGCCGTGTTTGACGCCTCTCCACAATTTCCACGGGGATCGCAACTCGCCACGCGGTAGGAATAAAAACGCCCGAGTCGGACGTCCGCATCGAAATATCGGATACCTTTTGCCCCTTCACGTTGCAGCCGGCCATCGGCAACGGACAACTGCACGAGCGTCCGGTGATCCTGCGGACACCCGGGACAAGCATCGGCCGCTTCCGTGTCGCTCCTGAGGATCCGGAAACTGCCGATCCCCCCTTGCGGAAAGAGAATCGACCAGCGAAGGATAATACCCTCCGCTGAGGAAGCCGCGCTAAGATCGGCGATTGCCGCCGGGAGACGCGCCCGCGTGGGGATGGGATCACCCTTCTTCCCGCATCCCGCAGCGAAAAGGATTCCGATGCAGAGGCCTACAAACGCCCACCCCAAAAAGCGATTACGCCTCATTGGCCTTCTATCTCCGCAATCCGCCTGCGGACGGTCTCCTCTGCGGTTCCGCCGATTTCCCGCCGGGCCTGAACCGATTGGCGCACGGTGAGACACGGGAACAGGTCCTTTTCAAAGCCCTTGTAGAAGCTTCGGAACTCCTCCAGCGTCAACCCGGTCAGCGCCTTCCCCTCTTGAATGGAGAAAGCGACGATTTTGCCGACGATGCCGTGGGCTTCCCGGAACGGGACCCCTTTCCGGACTAAGTATTCGGCCAGATCCGTCGCCGTTGAAAAACCCCCTCCGGCCCCCGTCTCCATCCGCTGCCGGTTGAACGTGAGGCGTCCGATCATCGCGGTCAGAACCCGAAGAGAGGATTGCAGCGTATCGACCGCGTCAAAGAGGGGTTCCTTGTCCTCCTGCAGATCACGGTTGTAGGTCATCGGCAGCCCCTTCAGGATCGTCAGCAGCGCGATGAGATCCCCGTAAACGCGGCCGGTCTTCCCCCGGATCAGTTCCGCCACGTCCGGATTCTTCTTCTGCGGCATGATGCTGCTCCCCGTCGTGAAGGCGTCGGCAATCTCGACATAGCCGAACTCGTCGGTGGACCAGAGGATCAGATCCTCGCAGAAGCGGCTCAGGTGCATCATGACGAGCGAGGCGGCAAAGATGAACTCCGCGACGAAATCCCGGTCGGAAACCGCGTCCATGCTGTTTGCGGTCACCTGCGGAAACCCAAGGATGCGCGCAACATAACGGCGGTCGATCGGCAGTCCGGTCCCGGCCAGCGCCGCCGCGCCGAGCGGCATGACATTCACCCGCTTCAGGCAGTCCCGGAGGCGGGCCTCGTCCCGGTCTAACATCTCCCGGAAGGCCAGCAGGTAATGGGAGAGAAGAACCGGCTGCGCCTTCTGCATATGGGTATAACCGGGCAGGATCGCTCCCATCTCCGCTTTGGCCCGTTCGACGAACCCGGCCTTCAGGTTTCTGAGAAGGGTCAAGATGTCACCGATCTCCGCCCGCAGGTAGAGGCGGATATCGAGGGCGATCTGGTCGTTCCGGCTTCGGCCCGTGTGGAGTTTCCCTCCGGCCTCGCCGATCCGGGCCGTGAGGGCCTTTTCGACCGCCATGTGAATATCCTCATCGTCGGGACGAAAGACAAAGTCCCCCGCCTCGATAGCGGACCGAATGGCCAGGAGGCCGGCCCGAATTGCCGTCGCCTCCCGCTTCGTGATGATCCCCTGCTTCGCCAGCATCCGGGCGTGGGCGATGCTTCCCTCGATGTCGCAGCGATAGAGGCGGCGGTCGTAATGGAGCGATGTGGTAAAGGCCTCCACCAGACGATCCGTCGGCTCGCTGAACCGCCCTCCCCAGGGTTTTTCGCCTTTCTTCATCATCGTGTCTTCATCATCGCCGGGATCTTCAACCGCAGCGCGTTCAGGCGGATAAAACCCGTCGCATCCTTCTGGTTGTAAACCTGATCCTTCTCAAATGTCGCGAAGTCCTTGCTGTACAACGAGAAGGGAGACTTTCTCCCAACGACGACGCAGTTCCCCTTGTAGAGTTTCAGCCTCGCGCTCCCCGTCACGCGTTCCTGGGTATCGTCGATGAACCGCTGGAGGAGCTCCCGCTCCGGGGCGTACCAAAAACCGTTATAGACGAGTTGCGCGTACTTGGGAATCAGCGAGTCCCGCATCAGCATCACCTCGCGGTCCATCGTGATCGATTCGACGGCGCGGTGTGCGGCCCAAAGGACGGTTCCTCCCGGCGTCTCGTAAACCCCTCGCGACTTCATGCCGACGAAACGGTTCTCAACCATGTCCATGCGGCCGATCCCGTTCGCCCCGGCGATTCCGTTCATGTGATCGAGCAGTGCAGCCGGGCTCATCACAACACCATCCACGGAGACGGGATTCCCCTTTTCAAAACCAATCTCGACATAGGTCGGTCGGTCCGGCGCCGCCTCGGGGGAAACCGTGAGGACGAACATCTCCTCCTCCGGCTCCGCCCAAGTGTCCTCGAGAATCCCCCCCTCGTGGGAGATATGGAGCAGGTTCCGGTCGCTGCTGTAGGGTTTCTCCCTCGTCAACGGAATCGGGATCCCGCGCTTTTCCGCGTAATCAATCATCGAGGCGCGCGAATCGAACGCCCAACGGTCGTCCCGCCAGGCCGAGATGATCCGGATCGCCGGATGGAGAGCCATGTAGGCCAGCTCGAACCGCACCTGGTCGTTCCCCTTCCCCGTGGCCCCGTGGCAGACCGCATCGGCCCCCTCGATCTTTGCGATTTCCAACTGCCGCTTGGCGATCAGCGGCCTCGCAAGCGACGTCCCCAAAAGATAGCTCCCCTCGTAGATTGCATTCGCCCGCAGGGCCGGGAAGACGAAGTCCCGGACGAATTCCTCCCGGAGATCGTCGATGTAGATCTTCGCGGCCCCGGTTTTGATCGCCTTTCCCCGAAGCCCCGACAGCTCCTCTTTCTGACCGACGTCGGCAGCGAAGCAGATCACCTCGCAACGGTATGTCTCGATCAGCCACCTCACAATCACGGAGGTATCCAGTCCCCCCGAATAGGCGAGGACAACCTTCTTCACCTCGTTCACGATTTTTCCCTCCTTAACTCATCGCATCAAGATTTCCATGACGGCCTTCTGGACGTGGAGGCGGTTCTCCGCCTCGTCGATGATCACGGAATGGGGGCCGTCAATCACCTCCGCCGTAATCTCCTCGCCCCGGTGGGCGGGGAGACAGTGCATGACAAGGACGTCCCTTTTCGCCAGGTCGATCAGGACCTGATTGACCTGGTAGCCCTGAAACCGCTTCATCTTCTCTTCCCGCTCGGCCTCCTGCCCCATGCTGACCCAGACATCGGTGTAAACGACATCGGCGTCGCGGACCGCCTCCGCCGGATCCCGGTGGAGGACCACCCCGGCGGGCGCCTCGGCGATCCCCCGCTTCAGGATCGCCGCATCCGGATCATACCCGTCGGGGCAGGCCAGGTCAAGGCGAAACGGCAGCTTCGCCGCGGCATTGATCCAGGAGTTCGCCATGTTGTTCCCGTCGCCGACATAGGCGATCTTCAGCCCCTCGTAGCCGCCCCGTTTCTCGATTATTGTGAAGAGATCGCTCAGGAGCTGGCACGGGTGGAGGAGATCGGTCAGGCCGTTGATCACCGGGATGGTCGCATAACGGGCGAATTCCTCCACCGATTCCTGGGAAAAGGTCCTGATCATGATTCCGTTCAGATAGCGGGACATGGTCCGCGCGCTGTCGGCGATGATCTCCCCGCGGCCTAACTGCGTATCCCGGCTGCTGAGAAACAGAGACAGACCGCCAAGCTGGAACATCCCGACTTCAAAGGATATTCTCGTCCGCGTAGAGGATTTGTCGAAGATCATCCCCAAGGTCTTGCCCTTTAAAAGGGGATGCTCCTTCCCCTCCCGAAGCAGCCGTTTCAGGCGCCGCGCCCCTTCGAAAATGGATTCGAAATCGGCCCGTTCCAGGTCATATTCGCTGAGCAGATCCTTTTTCATGTTTCCTCCAGCACCCCATCCAGGATCCCGATGGCCTTCTCCACATCCTGTCGGGTCAGAATCAGCGGCGGAACAAAACGGAGGACATTCCCGTTCGTGCAGTTGGTCAGCAGCCCTTTCTCCATACATTTTTGAACGAATTCCGCCCCGGGTACGGTCAATTCGACGGCGAGCATCAGCCCCTGTCCGCGGACCTCCCGGATTCTTGGATGCTTCTCTTTCAATTCCCCGAGACGGGAGAGGAAATATTCCCCTACCTTCCGGCAGTTCTCGAGGATCCCCTCGTTGAGGATGGTTTCCAGCGTGGCCAGGGCGGCCGCGCAGGCCAGCGGATTGCCGCCGAAGGTCGATCCGTGGCTTCCCGGGACGAAGGCCGCGGCGATTTTTTCCTTCGCGAGGAGCGCCCCGATCGGGAAGCCGTTCCCGAGGGCCTTCGCCAGCGTGATCATGTCCGGTATCACATCGTCATGTTCGCAGGCGAAGAGCATCCCCGTCCGGCCGATTCCCGTCTGGACCTCGTCCGCGATCATCAGGAGCCCCTTTTTATCGCAGATCCGCCGGATCCCCGGAAGATACCCGGGATCGGGAATGACGACGCCGCTCTCCCCCTGGATCGGTTCGACCAGAACGCCGCAGGTCTTCTCCGTCACGGCCGCCTCCAGCGCCGGTAGGTCGTTGTAAGGAACATACCGGAAACCCTCCGGAAGCGGCTCAAACCCGACGTGAAATCGTTCCTGCGCCGTTGCCGTCACGGTTGCCAGCGTCCGGCCGTGGAAGGAGTCCTGCATCGTGATCAGTTCATATCGGCCTCCCATCTGTTCCGAACCATATTTCCGGGCAAGCTTGATCGCCGCCTCGTTGGCCTCCGCCCCGCTGTTGCAGAAGAATGCCTTGTCGAAGGGTGAATTCTCCACAAGGAGTTGGGCCAGCAGGATCTGCGGCGCGATATGGTAAAGGTTGGATACGTGGGAGAGGTTCTCCACCTGCTCTTTGATCGCCGCGACGACTTTGGGATGGGCATGGCCGAGGGCGCAGACGGCAATCCCCCCGACCAGATCGAGGTAGCAGCGGCCGTCGCTGTCCCAGACATGGACGCCCACCCCCCTCGTCAGCACAAGGGGGTGGCGCTTGTATGTTGACATGATGTAGCGATCCGACAGGTCGATCCATTCTTGTGTGGTCATCTTTTCCTTACCTCATGTTTGAAATGAGAAGGTTTTACGTTTTAGGCTTTAAGCTTTACGTAACACATAACACTTAAAACCTAACACGATGTTTTTGCACCTATAAAACGATCTCCGTCCCGATCCCCTGGTCCGTAAACATCTCCAAGAGAATCGTATGCTTCAGGCGGCCGTCCACGATATGGGCCTTCTTGACACCGCCCCGGAGGGCCTTGAGGCAGCACTTTACCTTGGGGAACATCCCCCCTTCGATCGTCCCCTCCTCGATCATCCGGCGGGTGGTCGGTTCATCCATCGTGTGGATCAGCTCCTTGTTGCCGTTGAGGACCCCGGGGACGTCCGTGAGCAGAATCAGCTTCTCCGCGGCAAGGGCGGAAGCGACCGCGCCAGCCACCAAGTCGGCGTTGATGTTGTAGGTCTCTCCCCCGTCCCCGACCCCCGTCGGGGCGATGACCGGGATGACGCCGTCCGCCATCAGCGAGACGATCAGGGATGCGTTGACCTCCGTCACCCTTCCCACGAGACCGATGTCGATGATCTCGGGCGGCGTCTCCTTGACCTTCTCGGCGCTGAGATAGTACTTCTCCGCCCGGATCAGGTTCGCGTCCTTGCCGCTCAACCTGACCGCCCGGCCGCCGTGCCGGTTTATCATGCCGTCGATCTCCTGGTTCACCTTCCCCACCAGCACCATCTCGACGATGTCCATCGTCTCCTCGTCGGTCACCCTCATCCCCTGGACGAATTTCGACTCCTTCCCGAGCTTTTTCAGCAGGTTTCCGATCTGTGGGCCGCCGCCGTGGACCACGACGGCGTTGATCCCGATATACTTCATCAGGACCAGATCGCGGGCGAAATTGTTCTTCAGCTCCTCATCCACCATCGCATGGCCGCCGTACTTGATCACAACGATCTTGTTGAAAAACCGGCGAATATAGGGAAGGGCCTCCACCAGAATATCGGCCCGCTCCATGGATGTCTTCATCCCGTCCATCGACCTCTCCTCTTTTTAAGTGTTAGGTTTTACGTGTTAGGTTTTACGTAAAACATAAAACGTAAAACCTAACACTTGTTCTCACAGGATATACCGGCTCAGATCCTCATCCTCGACGATCTCGTCTAACTGATCGGCGACATAATCGCCGTCAATCACCACCTCCTGACCCCGCATCTCCGGCGCATCAAAGGAGATTTCGTCGAGAAGGCTCTCCATGATCGTATAGAGACGCCGCGCCCCGATGTTCTCCATCCGGTCGTTCACCAGCGTGGCGGTCTCCGCAATCGCGGCAATCGCATCCTCCGTAAAGGTGATCCGGACCCCCTCCGTCGCCATCATCTCGGTGTACTGTTTGACGAGGGCGTTGTGCGGTTCGGTCAGAATCCGGATGAATTCGTCCCGGCCGAGGGAGTTGAGCTCCACGCGGATCGGAAAGCGCCCCTGCAGCTCCGGGATCAGGTCTGACGGTTTCGTCGCACTGAACGCCCCTGCCGCAATGAAAAGGATGTGATCGGTCCGGACCATCCCGTAGCGGGTGCTCACGGTAGATCCCTCGACGATGGGCAGAAGGTCCCGCTGCACCCCTTCCCGTGAGACGTCCGGGCCGTGCGTCCCGTCGTCACCCACGATCTTGTCGATCTCGTCGAGAAAGATGATCCCCGACTGCTCGACCCGTTCGATCGCTGTCTTCGTCACCTTTTCCATATCGACCAGACGCTGGGCCTCCTCTTCCACCAGGATCTCCATCGCCTCGGGCACCCTCACCCGCCGTTTTTTCTTCTTCTGGGGGAAAAGATTCCCTAACATGTCCTTGACGTTGAGTCCCATGTCCTCCATGCCGGCGGAGGAGAAGATTTCGACCATCGGTCCGCTCCGGACCTCGGTCTTCTCGATTTCGACGAAACGACCGTCCAGCCGACCCTCGTGGAGCAGTCGCCGGAGCTTCTCGCGGGTCGTATCCTGCTCGGGCGCGGACTCCGCCTCGAACGACGTCCCGTTTCCGTTCGGGATCATCTCCGTGACCTTCCTTTCCACCGGTTTCGGCGGGAGAAGGATGTCGAGAAGCCGATCTTCCGCTAATTCGGCGGCCTTAGTCTGGACGCGTCCCTGCTCCTCCGACTTGATCATGCCGATCGCAAGCTCCACCAGATCGCGGACCATCGATTCGACGTCCCGCCCCACATAGCCGACCTCGGTGAACTTCGACGCCTCGACCTTGATGAACGGGGAGTTGTCGAGTTTCGCAAGCCTTCTGGCGATCTCGGTCTTTCCCACGCCAGTGGGCCCGATCATGATGATGTTCTTTGGGGAGATCTCCTCCCCCATCTCCAGCGAGACATTCTGGCGCCGCCAGCGGTTCCGAAGTGCGATCGCCACGGCCCGCTTGGCCTCCTGCTGTCCGATAATATACTGATCCAGTTTTTCTACGATCACTTTTGGCGTTAAATCATCCTGTGACATGGCTACCCTTTTTCCTTTTCCTTATATGAAAATGCCCCCTCTCCCTGTATCCCTCCCCCTCGAGGGGGGAGGGAGGGGTGGGGGTGATTTTCATCCTTCGTTGTGTCCGACCCGGGCATGGGACTTAGAGGGGACAGATTTCAAATCTGTCCCCTCCGGTTCCTCTTCCAGATCGATCTCCTCCACGGTGATGTGGTCATTCGTAAAGATGCAGATCTCGGAGGCGATCTTCACGGACTCCCGCGCGATCTCCGTCGCGGTCAGATCCGAATAGCGGACCATCGCCCGTGCCGCCGCGAGGGCGAACGGTCCGCCCGAGCCGATGGCCATCACGTTGTCGTCCGACTCGATCACATCGCCGTTTCCCGAGATGATCAGAAACGAATCGCGGCTGACGGCGATCATCAGCGCCTCCAGATGGCGGAGCACCCGGTCCGTCCGCCAGTCCTTCGTCAGCTCCACGGCCGCTCGCAGCAGGTTCCCCTTGTACTGTTCAAGCTTCTGGTCGAAACGGTCGAAGAGGGTAAAGGCGTCCGCGGTCGCCCCGGCGAACCCGACGATCACCTGGTTGTGGTAGAGTCGCCGCACCTTCCTCGCCCCATGCTTCATGACCGTCGTATCGAGCGTCACCTGGCCGTCTCCCGCCACGGTGACCTTTCCCCGATGGCGTACCGCCAGGATGGTCGTTCCCCGGATCTTCATCTTATCGCTTCCCTCCTCCGGCCCGCGGGTGCGACCGGTCATAGATCTCCATCAGACGGCTCACGCTGACCGATGTGTATTTCTGCGTCGTCGAAAGGCTCCGGTGTCCCAGCATCTCCTGGATGGAACGCAGATCGGCGCCCGCGTCCAGCAGGTGGGTCGCAAACGTGTGCCGGAGCGCATGCGGGCTGATCCTTCGGCCGATCCCGCTTTCCCGGACCACCCGTTCAACCACCCGCGCCACCCCCCTGGGATTCATCCGTTTTCCCCTCGCGCTCAAGAAAAAGGCTTTTTCCGCATCGATATCCGCTCCTTCCTTCCGGAGCTCCGGTCGTTTCTGCAGGTAGGCTTCAAGCGCCTGCAGGGCCGGCCGGCCAACCGGAACGATTCGCTCCTTTCGTCCCTTCCCCTTGACCTTGACGAGCCCCTCTTTGGAACGGATATCCCCGAGATCGAGTCCCGTCAATTCGCTCAGGCGGATCCCCGAGGAATAGAAGAGCTCGATCATCGACCGGTCCCGTCGTCCGGCCGCATCCTCCGGAAATTTCACCTGGAGGAGCGCCAGCATCTCATCCGCCGAAAGGACGACGGGGATATATTTCTCGCACCGGGGGAGCTGCACGAGCTCCGCCGGGTTCAGAGACACCTTTCCTTCCCGGTGGAGGTACCGGTAGAATGAGCGAAGCGCCGCCACCTTCCGCGAGACGGTCACCTTTCGGCACTTCCCGCGGTAAAGGGAGGCGAGAAAGGAGCGAATCACCAGCGGATCGATGGGAATCGCCTCTCCCATCCCGCCGGAAATCCCCCGCGTCTCCAAAAATGTCCGAAACTGTTTCAGATCGGTCAGATACCCGTCCCTTGTATGTTCGGAGAGATTTCTCTCAACCTCCATATGTCTGTCGAACTCGTCGATGGCCTGCTCTAAAAGACCCATCCGTTGCCTCAAGAAAATAGTGCTGAGCGCTGAGGACTGAGTGCTTAGCTGCACTTAGCACTTAGCACTTCCTGTCACATCTTGTACTTTCCAAAATCCTCCGGGGAAAGATTTTCAAGAAACTCCGCAAGTTTCTCTTTCTTCAGCCGGTCGAGATCCGTCATCTTCGTCCCGAAATCGACGTTCCGGGACTTTTCGATCACCTTGTCCTCCACAAAGATGGAGGCGCCGGCGCGAAGGGCTACCGCGATCGCGTCGCTGGGACGGGCATCGACGACGATCGGTTTTCCGGCGACACGAAGGTGGATGTTGGCGAAGAAGGTGTTATTCCGAAGATCGTGAATCTCTACCCGCGCCACCTCGGCCTTCAGGGCCTTCAGAATCTCGTTTAAAAGGTCATGGGTCATCGGACGCGAGAAGGTGATCTTTTCGATCTCGGTCGCGATGGCGCTCGCCTCGAAGATGCCGATCCAGATCGGGATGGCCTTCTTCTCCTCGAGGTCTTTCAGGATGACGATCGGGGTATTGGTGATCGGATCCATCGTCAGACCCGATACCTTCATCTCAATGAGCATCTGCGCCTCCTCGTTCCTCTACCTCGCCCCGCAAGGAATGGGGAAAGGCCTCCACAATCCGCACGGAAACCGTTTTGCCGATGAGTCCGGTTCCCCCGGGGAAATGAACGATCCGGTTTCCCCGCGTCCTCCCGGTCATCCCCTCGCACCCGTTTGGGTTCGGCCCCTCGACCAGAACCGACTCCCATCTTCCGACGCAGGCGCGGTTTTTCTCCAGCGTATGCGCCCCCTGGAGGGCCTGGAGCGCCCTCAGCCGCTCCCGTTTCACACCATCGCGTACGGGCCGGTCCATCCCGACGGCGGCCGTCCCCTCCCGTTCCGAGTACTGGAAAGAGAAGAGGTTATCAAAACGGATCTCCCGCATCAGTTCAAGCGTCTGCTGAAAATCCTCCTCCTCTTCCCCCG
>Ga0100389_1000410_pt1 | contig 34196 bp, 26 predicted proteins | sample CryGeymeta201513_FD_81537 | JGI IMG/M metagenome (GOLD analysis project Ga0100389, IMG submission 81537) | Groundwater microbial communities from Crystal Geyser aquifers in Utah, USA - Crystal Geyser metaG 2015-13 | ecosystem: Environmental > Aquatic > Deep subsurface > Groundwater | place: USA... | reverse complement strand
GAAACATTTGGTAGACTCGTTGCTGTAGTTTCCATTGCTGCGATCCTGGCTTCGGTATTGGGTGTGATTATCGAGTACTTTACCGCATTGAAGCCGGGACAGCAATTCTGGAGGGCTACTTAGGTGCCATCGGACTACGCTTATGTAGCACTGTTCGCCGCTATCGGCGTTGCATTCATTATTGCCACGTTGGTGTTCTCGTGGTTCATCCGCCCCAGCGACCCCTCGCCGGAAAAGCTCTCGACCTATGAGTGCGCCGAGGAACCGGTTGGCCCCGCGCACGTGCAGTTCCGCGTCGGCTACTACGTCTTTGCCCTGATTTTTGTCATCTTCGACGTGGAGACTGTGTTTATCTATCCGTGGGCGGTGCTCCTGCGCAGCTTCGCCCGAAACGGGATGGGGATGTTCGCCTTCGTCGAGATGGTTGTCTTCCTGGGAATTCTGCTGGTCGGTCTTGGCTATGCCTGGCGCAAGGGAGTGCTCCGCTGGGAATGAGTGCAGCCTCGACCGTGCCGTGTAAAAAGTGAATCGTAAAGTGTCTGAAGAAGAAAAGCTGGAAAACACGGAAACGAGCGACAAGCCACTGAAGCCTGCCGGCAAAGCAAGCCCAGGCAAAGCGCTCGCCGAAGTTACTCCGCCGGATCCCCGTCTACTTGCCCTTGCGGAGTTGTTGCAGTCCACATTCGGCGACGCAGCACTGGAAAGCGTCGTTGACCGTGGCATGGTAACACTCGTCATCTCACCCGGAACGTTGCTGGACACCTGTCAACAACTGAAGACTGATCCGGCGCTTTCCTTTGACTATCTCGCTTGCCTGACCAGCATCGACAGGCAAGATCACCTTGAGGTCGCCTACAACCTGCGGTCACTCACGCACAAACACGAGTTCTGCCTGAAAGTACGGCTGCCGCGAGACACGCCCGAAATTCCTACTGTCACCTCCATCTGGAAAGGCGCAAACTGGCACGAAAGAGAAGCCTATGACCTGATGGGGATTCACTTTCAGGGACACCCCGACCTGCGACGTATTCTATTGCCGGACGAGTGGGAAGGGCACCCATTGCGGAAATATTACGTGTATGAACCTGACGACGTTCCCAGCGAACAAGGCCCACCGGAGCACCTCCTGATCCAGCTCGAGGGGGTGGAGTAGCATGACACAAGCTGCACAACCATCGACTCATACGCCGCCTCAAGGACTGCGAACTGAGGAGTTGGTCGTCAATATGGGTCCGCAGCACCCCAGCACGCACGGAGTTCTCCGGGTCATCCTCAAACTTGACGGGGAATGGATCGTTGAGGCGCACCCGGACATCGGCTATCTCCACCGCTCGTTCGAGAAGATGGGCGAGCTGCGCACCTACACCAACGGCCTTCCGCTGACAGATCGCTGGGACTACCTGTGCGCCATGACCAACAACCTTGTTTACTCAATGGCCGTGGAGCAACTGCTTGAAGTCGAAGTCCCCGAACGCGCCCAGTACCTGCGCGTGATCGTGTGCGAGTTGAACCGCATCGCCAGCCACCTTGTTTTCATCGGTACCTATGGGCTCGACCTTGGAGCGCAGACTCCTTTTCTCTACTGTTTCCGCGATCGTGAAAGGATCCTCCACATATTCGAGGAGATCTGCGGGGCCCGGCTAACCTACAGCTACATCTACCCGGGGGGAGTCAGCGGTGACGCGCTCCCCGGATGGCTTGAGAAGGTTGATGCTTTCCTCGACTACCTGCCTCCCATGATGAGGGAAATTGACCAACTGCTGACCGGGAACGAGATATTCATTCTCCGAACACGCAACATCGGATTGATCTCCCCAGAGCAGGCCATCGACTGGTCGCTGAGCGGGCCCATGCTGCGGGCATCCAATGTAAACTTCGATCTCCGAAAGGAATCGCCGTATCAGGTTTACGACAGACTGGATTTCAGTGTTGCCGTGGCTGAACAGGGCGACTGCCTCGCTCGATACCATGTCCGCGTCGCCGAGATCGGGGAGAGCATCAAGATGGTGAAGCAATGTCTGGCGCAGATCCCGGACGGGCCGACGCGGGCCAAGCTTCCCAAGACCATCAAACCTCCAGCAGGGGAGGTCTACGCCCGCGTCGACACGCCGCGCGGCGAGTTGGGCGTTTACATGATCAGCGATGGCACCGACAAACCTTACCGACAGAAGATTCGCGGCCCAGCCTTTGTGAACCTCTCCATCCTTTCCGAGCTGCTGCCGGGGTGGAAGATCGCGGACGCTGTATCCATTCTTGGCAGCATCGATGTGGTGATGGGTGAGGTCGATCGTTGACCGCAGACGTTGAAGGGACTGTCATTAGACGTTGACTCTGACAGGAATCGCCGAATTCATTGCGTCGTTTTTCGGGCTGCCCGGCAGTAGCTCCGTGTGGATTGTCGCCGTGCTCGCTGCGGCCATTCTGCTGGGCTTCATGCTGCTGACGGTATTGATACTGATCTACGTGTTGCGGAAGTTGCTGGGAAAGATTCAGGCGCGGCTCGGCCCCACGCGCACGGGGCCGAAGGGGATCTTCCAGACCGCAGCCGACGCTCTGAAACTGCTGATCAAGGAAGACACCATTCCGGTCAAGGCGGACCGGCGGGTTTTCATCGTGGCCCCGATTCTCGTGTTTGTTCCGGCATACCTGGTCTATGTAGTGGTCCCGTTTGGGGAAGGCAACCACTTCATCGCGAAGGATCTCAATATCGGTCTCCTGTACATTGTCGCGGTAAGCTCCATCAACGTCATTGGCGTTGTCCTTGCCGGCTGGGCGTCGGAGAACAAGTACTCGCTGCTTGGGGGTATGCGCTCCGCCGCGCAATTGATTAGCTACGAGGTGCCCCAGGCGCTGGCTGTGCTGGGTCCCGTAATGCTGGCGGAATCGTTGAGTATGCAGGACATCGTCAAAGCCCAAGGCGAGGGACTTTTCAGTTGGTTCATTTTTCGGTCCCTGCCGCTTCTCGGGTTCATCGTCTTTCTCGTGGCGTCAATGGCGGAAATCAACCACGTGCCCTTTGACCTTCCAGAGGGAGAGTCCGAGCTGGTAGCCGGCTTCAACGTGGAGTACAGTGGCATGCGGTTTGCCTTCTTTATGCTGGCCGAATTCGCGGCGTCATTCACAATCTGTGCCATCGCAGCGACGCTGTTCCTGGGGGGCTGGCATAGCCCCATCCGTGGCTTTCTTGATAACGGATGGTGGACGGTCTTCTGGTTCTTCCTCAAGTCAAGCGCACTGGTGTGCCTGCTGATGTGGATACGCGCGACGTACCCACGCGTGCGCGTGGACCAGTTGATGGAATTCGGATGGAAGCTGATGATCCCGCTCGCGCTGTTCAACGTCCTCGTTGTTGGACTTTACGTCGCTCTGGGGAAAGGTGGGTAGGATGGACTGGCACACATGCAGTTTCTATGTATTGAGCGTGATGATTCTCGGCTCTGCCCTGATGGTCGTCAGCCTCCGCAATATCGTCCACTGCGCCCTGTTCCTGGCCTTCACGTTTATGGGAGTAGCCGGGGTCTTCGCCCTGCTGCACGCGGAATTCCTTGCAGCCGTCCAGGTGTTGATATATGTCGGAGCCATCACGGTCCTTATCCTTTTTGCCGTCATGCTCACTCAGAAAACTATTGGCATATCCCTGAAACAGACAAACAGGCTTGCACCGCTTGCCGTTCTCAGCGCAGTGACCTTCTTGTGCATGATCGCCGTCATTGCCTTGAACACCACCTTCCCGACAAGTGGTCAGCACACGGTGGCCGTCAGTACGCAGACGATCGGCAGCGCAATACTGGGGAATGGGTCGTACGTAGTTCCTTTCGAGGTGGCTTCCATCCTGCTGCTGGCAGCGATGGTGGGCGCCATCGTGATCGCTCGCGGACAGGACAACTAACGGAGCTCGCTCAATGATAGCCGTGCATCACTACATCTTTCTTTCTGCAGCGTTGTTTGCCGTCGGCATTTACGGCGTCATTGCCCGACGGAACGCGGTCGGGGTTCTTATGAGTATCGAATTGATGCTGAACGCGGTCAATATCAACCTGCTCGCATTTGCCAGATATGTCACTCCGACCACACTCACCGGACAAGTCTTTGCCGTTTTCGTCATCACCGTCGCAGCCGCAGAGGTAGCGGTTGGGCTGGCGTTGGTCATCAATGTCTATCGCAATATGGACCATATCAATGTTGATGATATCAACCTCATGAAATGGTGAGTTCATGACGTCGTATGTCCAAAAAATAGCCTGGCTGATACCGCTGCTGCCGTTTGCCGCGTTCTGGATTATCCTGTTCTTTGGGTACCGTCTGCGCAAGGCATCGGCGCTCGTCGCCATCGCCGGAATAGCAGGCGCGTTTGGCTTGTCCCTGCCCTGTTTTATTGCAATGGCGCGGGGACATGATCCTGTCAACGTCTCGTTCCCCTGGGTACAGATCGGACGGCTAACCGTTGATCTCGGATACCAGATCGATCCGCTGACCGCTGTGATGCTGATGGTGGTCACGCTCATCGGCAGCCTTATCTTCATCTACTCTGTCGGGTACATGACAGACGATCCGCTCTTTCACCGTTTTTTCGCGTACATGTCCCTTTTTGCGTGTGCAATGCTGACCCTCGTAATGTCCAACAACTTCCTTATGCTGTACGTTGGCTGGGAGGGAGTCGGACTTTGCTCGTACCTGCTGATTGGTTTCTGGTTTGAGAAGCCCTCCGCGATGCGCGCCGCCAAGAAAGCGTTCCTCGTGACGCGGACCGGCGACTGTGGACTTGCCCTGGGAATCTTCCTACTTTTCTATCTTACGGGAAGTGTTGCCTTCGATCCCATTTTCGACGCCGCTCACCATTCACATATTCACGAAACACTCTTCATCGCTGCCGCGATACTCATCTTCTTCGGTGCCGTGGGCAAGTCGGCGCAATTCCCGTTGCACGTTTGGCTACCGGACGCAATGGAAGGGCCCACCCCTGTCAGCGCGTTGATCCATGCGGCGACCATGGTCGCTGCCGGAGTTTACCTGGTTGCCCGGAGCTACCCTCTGTTCCAACTCGGAGGGGAGCACGCCATCGCCCTGAGTGTCGTGGCATGGATCGGGGGGATCACGGCTTTCATGGCCGCAACGATCGCCGTCGCGCAGAACGACATCAAGCGCGTGCTCGCCTACTCCACCATCAGTCAACTCGGCTATATGATGCTCGGACTCGGCGTCGGAGGTTACACGGCAGGCGTCTTCCACCTCATGACACACGCCTTCTTCAAGGCGCTGCTCTTTCTTGGTTCCGGTAGCGTCATCCTCGGATTCCACCACGAGCAGGACATGATGAAGATGGGTGGACTGAAAAAGGCAATGCCTTACACGTTCTGGACTTACTTTATTGGCTACCTTGCTCTCGCCGGCATCCCTCCCCTTGCCGGATTCTGGAGCAAGGATGAAATATTGCACCACGCCCTTGAGCATAACTTCCCGGTGTTTCTCCTCGGCGCGGCTGCAGCGTTTCTCACGAGCTTCTATATGACGCGTCAGATGTACCTCGTCTTTGGGGGGGAACAACGCGACAAGCACATACACGCCCATGAGAGTCCGTTTGTCATGACGGTCCCCCTGATGATTCTGGCCTTTTTCTCCGCAATAATCGGGATCGTCTGTGTCCATGGGCAGGGCTTCCACCATCTTGTGCACTTCGGACAAGAGCCTCCCGCACCCTTCAGCCTTTCCGTGGCAGGCATATCCACTGCTATCGCGCTTCTCGGCATTGGCCTCGGGTGGAAGCTGTACGGTCAGAAGCCGCTGAGCGCGGCAGACGAAGACCCACTGCTGAAGATAGGCAGGCTGTACACTTTCCTCCAGAACAAATGGTACTTCGATGAACTCTACGATACCGTCGTGATTCGCCCACTCCTCCGCTCTGCGAGGATTCTCTACTGGGTTGACCAGAAACTGGTGGACGGCACCGTGAACCTTGTCGGCATCATCACGATCATTCTGGCAAGAGTCCACCAGTTGTTCGACACCTATATCGTCGATGGCTGCGTGAACCTTGTGGGAACTGTCACCAGACAGATGGGCTTTGCCCTGCGCTATCTGCAAACGGGTTCAGTACAGAGCTACCTCTGTGTTCTCTACACCGGCGTCATCCTTTTTGTCGTCTGGCAACTATACACTGGGCAGCATTTTTCCTGTCCCTTTCTGAAGTAGGTTATCCATGAATTATGAACCAACACGTTGGGAGGCTTAGCCAGTAATGCAGCAAGTTCTTAGGAATGAGTGGCTGCTCACGGCCATCGTCTTTCTGCCTCTTCTTGGAGCGATTGTAACGCTGGCCCTACCGAAAGGACGCCCCGCTGTCGTCAAGATGTGGGCGACAGTCATTGCCTTCGTTACACTTGTCCTCTGCGTCTATATGTACGCAGCCTTTGCGAAGGGCAGTGCCGAGATGCAGTTCGCCACAAGTCGTCCCTGGATCCCGTCCATTGGGGTCAGCTATCACCTCGGGGTGGATGGGCTGAGTATGCCGTTGGTGGCGCTCACCGGACTTCTAACATTCGTCTCCATTCTCTACTCATGGATCATCAATGAGAGGCCCAAAGAGTATTTTGCCTTCTTCCTGTTGTTGGAGACAGGCATGATGGGAACGTTCTGCGCGCTCGATTTCGTCCTCTTCTACGTCTTCTGGGAGATCAGCCTCGTACCCATGTATTTTCTCATCGGTATCTGGGGTGGACCGCGCCGGGAGTACGCTGCGATCAAGTTCTTTCTATACACGCTGGTAGGCAGCGTCGCCATGCTGCTGGCCATCCTGGCGCTCTACTTCTCCTACACGGGTCCGAATGGAAAACACACTTTTGACGTGATAACCCTCATCACTGCGAAACCCTTGGCCGGGCGGGCGGCGATGCTGGCTTTCTGGGCATTCTATCTTTCGTTCGCCATCAAAATGCCCGCTTTCCCGTTCCACACGTGGCTTCCGGATGCTCATGTTGAGGCGCCCACGGCAGGGAGTATCATTCTGGCCGGAGTCCTGCTCAAAATGGGAACTTACGGATTGGTGCGCTTTAATCTTCCGCTCTTTCCACAGCAGTCCCAGGAATGCGCCTGGATTCTCGCTGCGGTTGGGGTCATCGCCATCATCTACGGATCGCTGGTCGCCATGGCCCAGAGCGATCTGAAGAAACTCGTAGCGTATTCCAGCGTTGGGCACATGGGATTTGTCATGATCGGTATCGCGGCTGCGGCCGCGCCGCTGGTGGATGTCCCTGGAGTTTCGCGGGAGCTCCTTCTCAACGCAAAGGTCACCGCTCTCAACGGTGCCACTCTTCAGATGGTCAATCATGGACTGATCACAGGCGCCCTCTTCCTTCTGGTGGGCGTTCTGTACGAGAGGGCCCACCATCGCAACATCGACGGTTTTGGTGGACTCATGGTAAAGGTTCCCGTCTATGCCGCAATACTGATTTATGTTTCCCTGGCGTCACTTGGACTTCCCGGCTTGTGCGGATTTGTTGGTGAGTTCCTTGCCCTGCTTGGAACTTTTGCCATCTTTAAACTCGCTGCCGGACTTTCAGTGATCGGCATTGTCGTCACTGCCGCCTACTTCCTGTGGATGCTGCAACGGGTTCTATTAGGGCCGCTCAACGAACGCTACAAGGACCTGATGGAGATTAACGCCCTCGAGAAGTGGGCGGTTGCGCCACTGTTGATTCTCATTTTTATCTTGGGCGTCTACCCCGCGCCGGTACTCGACCCGGTGAATGCGGCGATGGACCATCTCGTTCGTAACTTGATGCTGTTTTGATTCCAGTTATTCTTGCGCGGAGGCAATTTTTTGTCCGGTGATTTCGGATCTGTTATTGGGCCGGTAGCTCCAGAGATCATTCTCTGCGTTCTGGGGCTGCTTCTTCTTGTCGCGGGCATGTTCCTCCCCGCGCACCGGAAGGCAACCATCATATTCTGGACCTGCCTCGTTGGTCTCGGAACGGCATTGTGCTCCTGCGTCATGGTGCTCGCAGCGATCGCACTCAGCCCTGAGCCGCTGCAGATGCCCAATTGGTTGGGGGCCACGTTGCGGGTCGACGAGTTTGCGTTGGTGCTCAAAATACTCATTAATCTGGCAACGATCCTGACCATCCTGATTTCTCCGGAGTACATCCAACATCGCCTCACCGCAGGCAGAAGTGAGTACTTCCCTCTTGTCGTGTTTGCGGCGCTCGGCATGACCTTGTTGGTCAGCGCCACCGACCTAATTACCATCTACGTCGCGATGGAACTGACCAGCCTCGTGTCCTACGTGCTGGTCGGATACATGAAACGCGACCCCAAATCCACCGAAGCCGGGATGAAATATTTTCTCGTTGGCGCCGCTTCCTCCGCCATCATGCTCTACGGCATGTCGCTGACGTACGGGATGACGGGCGCCACCGACCTCGCGTCCATTCGTCGCGCCATCGCTGAACTCGGATCGCCGGAGCCGATGGTCCTCGTCGGACTCATTCTGATGGTCGCCGGATTTGGGTTCAAACTCGCCGCTGCACCGTTCCACATGTGGGCGCCGGAGGCTTACGAAGGTGGTCCGACGCCCATCGTCGCTCTGATTTCCGTCGGGCCAAAGATGGCTGGTATCGCGGTTCTGCTCCACGTACTCGAGATTGGTTTCCCGGAAATTCGTGACCACTGGTCTGCGCTGATCGCTGCGATTGCCGCCATCAGCATGGTGTTGGGCAATCTGACAGCCATTCCACAGAAGAACATCAAGAGGATGCTTGCCTACTCCAGCATCGGGCAGATCGGTTACATACTAATCGGGGTGGCGTCACTCCCGCAATCGATGAACGATTGGAGAACCTCGGGGATCATCGTGTATCTCCTTGTCTACGCCTTCATGAACATCGGCGCCTTCGCAGTGGTGACCGCAGTATCCAACGCAGGGCTTTCCGACGACATCGAGGACTATCGTGGTCTCGCCCAAAGCTCCCCACTGTTGGCGGTCGCTCTATTAGTCTTCCTGGCTTCCTTGGCCGGGTTGCCTCCCACGGCAGGACTTTGGGGGAAAGCCCTTATCTTCGGGGCGGCGATCTACTCCGGGTTTACATGGCTGGCCGTGGTGGGCGTTGCGTGCAGCGTGGTCTCCGTGTTCTATTATTTCAACGTCGTTCGCGTTATGTTCTTCCTTAAGGCGACGACACCTCACACCTTCCGGAATACACATCTGCTCACAGCCGGAATTATTATTGCCATTACGGGGACGCTGTTCATTGGAGTATACCCCGAACCATTCATCGCGATGGCACGCGTGGGACAAGATATTGTGGCTGCTCGGTAAGACCCGTTACCCGGTGTATGGGAAGAGTCATTCCGCAGCTCAGAACTATCTGCAGAGAAAGGACGGATCGAAAAAGTGGAGAGGACACTTGTGCTCATCAAACCCAGTGGTGTCCAACGAGGGCTTGTCGGACACATACTGAGCCGGTTTGAGTCCCGCGGCCTGAAGATCGTTGGGCTGAAAATGATGCAGATTGATGAAGCCCTTGCCCGTGAACACTACCGTGACCACGTCGACAAGCACTTCTTTGACATGTTGCTGCAGCGCATCACGAAGTCGCACGTTGTCGCCATCGTCTTCGAGGGCAGCAACGTCATTCAGAACGTACGGACGATGATGGGGGCGACCAACCCCTCGCAGGCTGGTCCCGGTACTATCCGCGGAGACCTCGCCAACAGTGCGTCGCTCAACCTGGTCCATGGATCCGACAGCCCTGAAAGTGCGGCCCGGGAGATCGCACTGTTCTTTGCTGACACGGAGCTGCACAACTACGAGCGAGCACTCGACGAGTGGCTTGTACTGGAAGAATGATGGTGGAATATACCGATCTCAGGGCACATTCCGAGGACCGGCATATTTATTGACGCTACCAGAGGGACGCGTCATACCGTAGGCGAGCAGACCGATTTCAGCGACCGCATTACTTTGTCAGGTGGAACTTGGACTTAAACGGCATTATCGAATGTATCGAGCCTGAGATGCGTCAGGTAGAAGACAGCATCCTCCAGCAACTTGGGGCGCCCGTCCCGATCATCACTGATGTGTTTTCCCACACCATCAGCGCCGGAGGCAAGCGGCTTCGACCCGCGCTCTGCGTGCTTAGCGCCAGCGCCATCGGTTCGGTCAACGACGACGTGGTGACCCTGGGAGCACAGATTGAGTTGATCCACACCGTCACTTTGGTTCACGACGATATCGTGGACAACGCGCGCACCCGGCGCGGTAAACCCACAGCGAACGCAAAATGGGGAAACGAGACTTCCGTTCTCGTCGGCGATTACATGTTCGCCAGGGTCTTCGAGTCTCTCACAAAAGACGGGGCATCGCCATGGACACACCTGCTTGCGCGCACCACCAGTCGCATGTCTGAAGGGGAACTACAGCAGGTCCACTTCCGAGGGCACCCGAACCTGTCCGAGGAGCAATATCTTCAACTGATCCAGTTGAAGACCGCGGAGTTGACCAGCGCTGCGTGCCAAGTAGGCGCGATGGCAGCCGGCGCGTCTGCGCGGCAGCTGAGCGCCCTCGGCAGCTACGGTCTGAATTTCGGGATGGCTTTCCAGATCACAGACGACCTTCTGGACGTTACGTCAGCCGTCGAGATCATTGGGAAGCCCGCTGGAAATGACTTGAAGGAAGGGAAGGTCACGCTGCCTTTCATTCACGCCCTGGCGGTCGCGGACGATGACAGTCGCAATCGTGTTTGCGGCATGTTCACACGATCCGAACTCTCTGCCAGCAACGCAGCGGAGATCATCGCTTTCATCATGGCTCATGGGGGCATCGACTACAGCCGCCAGGTTGCGCTGAACTACGCCAACGCCGCCAAAGAGTCTTTGGCTGACATGGACGACTCTCCCGCCCTCGATAGTCTGAAGAAACTTGCGGAGGCAGTCGTGGATCGCCAGATGTGACCAGGAACAAGGGAAACCCCGCGCGCAAGCGACAACCTCGGTGCCCTGTGGTTACCCCGCTTCCTGTACGACAGACCACAGTCAACAACCGGTTCTGCCAGCCAACTCGATACTGTCGCAAGGAGCAGCGGATCGGTTTACTGCACAAGGGGGGGGGCCAACGATGGACGCAGCAGCCCTACAACCGCCGTCGGAGCACTCGGACGAAGGAATCTCGCTGGCGTGGCTCAAACCTTTGCCGCCGCGACGCAAGCCGTCTATCCTGCCCGTTACCGAAACCTCCATACTCATTGGACGCGCCACGGATTGCGACCTGCAACTCCCCAACGACGAGCGCGTCTCCCGTCACCACGCGGAAGTGTATGGTGACGGCCCCACCTGGCGCGTGCGCGACCTCGATTCCACCAACGGCACAATCCTCAATGGCGAGAGCATCGTCGAGGCAACCCTCCAGTCGGGCGACCGACTGCGTGTCGGGTCCACCGAGATTGAGTTCCACCATGAGAGACCGGAACCCCACCCCCTTCTCCGGTGGACACGCGCCGCGGCACGACCACCGGGTGGCGAGCCCATCGCGCTGCAAAGCCCCTCCATGTCGATTGGTCGCTCCCCGGAAAACCATCTCGTGTTCCGGGACAACGACAGTGTCTCCGCTCACCATGCCACGGTCTCATTTTCGTCGGGCGTCTGGTATGTCTCTGACAACGACAGCCGCAACGGCACTCGCGTGAATGGCGACCGCATCCAACGCCAGCAGTTGTCGCATGGTGATGAAGTTTGCTTTGGCAATCTGCGCTTCCAGTTTCTCCTCACGCTGGAACCCCCACGGGACGCCCCCTCTGACGACAGGAAGCCTGACGACGAACTCCCGCCGCCGGCAACCTGTAGTTTTCTTTCCGTTTCAGAACCACGAACGATCGGGAGCCGAGGGTTGCCTCGCAAGCCGCCCACTTTTCTTGGCCCCCGTGGTTCCCTTCGTTACCGCGCTGTGTTGGGGACTGTCGCCTTCATCGTGGGCTTCGCAGCGGGAACCGGATGGTATCTCTACGTCCTCCGACCTCCGCTTTCACTCGGGATCCTCACGCACGCGAGAGGATTGGCGGGAGCCGGCGCGCTGACCGGCATAGCCACGCTAATTCTGACATTGCTCCCACAGATCGTCTGGCGCAGGGCGCGCCAATCTTACTACCAGCTTGCTGTATTGGGTCTGAAGTCCCGTATTCGCCGACGTTTCCGCCGGGCCGACGCGGCAATCGCCGATGCGCTGGACGAGCATCCGGACGACGTAGCTGTCACGGCAGACCGGATCGGGCTTCTCCTGCTTCGAGGGGACGCCACCCAGGCGCGGGAGCTCACGGATGTGCTGGGACGCGAGAAAACCACGCGTAACGCAGCGCTCGCAAACAACTGCGGCGTGTTGTTCGCCCAAACACATTTCTCTCCTGAAGCATCCATGTACTTCAGCTCTGCCACGGAGGCGGACAGGTTGAGCCCCGCCTACCACTATAACCTGGGACGCGCTTTGCTCTCCATGCAGCGTCCCGACGCGGCGGAGAAATCCCTGCGCACAGCGCTGGAACTCGACCAGACTCACTTCCCTGCGCGAGTCGCGCTCGGAAGGCGACACATCACTGTGGGCGACGTGGCGTCTGCTTGCGCGGAATGGGAGTCGGCTTTGCGCCTTTCACCCAACGCGGCAGGCGTGCTGAACAACCTCGGAGTGGCCCACCACCTCGCCGGGCGGTTAGAGCACTCCGTGCGCGCCTTTCGCCGAGCGTTGCGAATTGATCCAGGAAACGCTTTCGCACGGGCCAACCTGGGGATGAAGTATATCTTTCGTGGTGAGGACTCTCTCGCCATTCAGGAACTGAAAAAGTCGGCGCGCCTGAGAGACGACTTTGTCCCTATTCACATCAATCTCGCCACAGCCCTCTTTGTGTACGGCGAACCCGCCGATGCAGAGAAACATCTCAGGAGCGCAGTCTCCGACAGGTCACTGCCTGCCGATGCCCTCTACAACCTGGGCACGATGGCATGGTTGGAGGGGAACTACGAATCCGCCATCGATTACATGACCCGATCCGTCGAGAAGAACCCTCACGATGTCGCGGCAAGAGTTAATCTTGGCTGTGCCCTCTTTGAGGGAGACCTCATCCAACGAGCCAGCATCCGCTTTGAGAACGCGGTTAGCATGGACCCCAGAAACGCCGCTGCGCAGACCGACTACGGCCTGGCACTGCTCCACCAGGGGCGGACGGAGGCGGCCATCCCCTACATTGAGCGCGCGCTCACGCTGAACGAAACGCATCCCGTGATCCGGTTCAACCTGGCCTACGCGCGGCACATCCTCGGTCGGGCCGAGGACGCGGTTGCCCTCTACGAAGCTCTTGTCGGAGATGGACACGATTTCCCGGAGGTTTACGCCAATATAGGACTTTGCCGCTTCTACCTCGGGGGCAACCTCGACTTGTCTGTACGCGCCTTCGATGCAGCGGTCAAACAGCAACCCGATCTACACACCCTCCCCTATACTTTGGGAAGAGTACACTGCGACAGGGAGGATTTCGCGCGCGCTCAACGGTATCTGGAACTCTCCCGCCGGGACGAGCCTGCCAACCCGGACGTGCATCGCGACCTCGGACTCGTCTACTACCTCACAGAACAATATGACAAGTCTGTCCGAGAGTTCATCCGTGCGGTGCAATTGTCTCCGCACGATGCCGCTGACCAGAACAACCTGGCCCTTGCATACGCAAAGAAGGGCAAACACAAGGAAGCTATCTACCATTTTCAGCGTGCCCTCAGTTTCGAGCCTGACGATGCTGTTGCCATGAGCAACATGGGGCTTTCCTACTACCTCTCTGGCAACCCAGAAGTGGCCATCCAGAAGTGGCATGAAGTTTCAGTGCTCAGCCCCGGTTATGGCGCAGAGCGCGGAGAAGTTCGCCACGCTGATTTTGACGACGCTCGCCTGGGTTTCACCCCCTTCGACTGGAAGTCCCGAGCATTCCCGCTTCCACCGGTGGGGATGGGGCTTAAATACCAGATGCTCCTCTCCGAGGACGATGACTGGGAACTATCCCTCTCGCAACCAGAGCTCCGTCAAATCCAGACCCTCTTGCGCAGGGTGCGCCATTTCGAGGACGCTCTCCGGGAATTGACGATCTGATTCGGCGCTGCGCAGAAATGATAGCCGAAGAGGTCGCCAGCCACCCGCAAAGTGTCCCCCGCAACGCCAGACAGGAGTTCACGACCATTGCACCCCTCCGCCTGCCCTGTGTCGATGGTGCGTCCCACGACTTGAATCACGGGAGCATTCGTGCGAGAATCATTGCACTACCGTGGGAGTTGACGAAGCGAATGCAGGACGCGGCGGGCGTCAATCAGGGGACAATGACTCTGGGCAGGTACGTCCTCAAACGCGTCATTGGACGCGGAGGGATGGGGATTGTCTACGCAGGCGAAGATCCCAGCATCGGTCGCCCGGTGGCGGTCAAGACGCTGCGCGTCGACGACTCCCTCTCCGACGTCGCCCAACAGACCATTCGTGACCTTTTTCGGCGTGAGGCCCGCGCCGCGGGGAACCTCTCGCATCCCAACATCGTCACGATCTACAGTGTCGAGTCTACCGATAAGACCGACTTCATTGTTATGGAGTTCGTCGATGGTCCGTCACTCAAACAGGCGCTGCAACAAGGAGGGGCGCTGGGAGTGGATCGGGCCATTCGACTAACACGGCAGTTGTGCTCTGCCCTCTCCCATGCCCACGGAAAAGGCGTCGTACACGGAGACCTGAAACCAGCAAACATCTTCCTCGCCGGTCCGGATACCTGCAAGTTGGGCGACTTCGGGATCGCGCGCATCTCGTTCGAAGCGAACGCTGCGTTCGAAGCGAACGTTGAGCCGGGTCAAGTGCAATTTGGGTCGCTGGGGTACATGTCTCCGGAACAGATGAGCCGCCAGCCAATGGATGCAAGGTCCGACGTGTTCTCCCTTGCGGTTACCTTTGCTGAAGTCCTGTCGGGGATCCCGATGTTCAAGGACCTCGATCGGGAGCAGATTCGCTCCCTGCTCGAACGCAAGACCTACCAGACTCCCCGAGGTCTCCCCCCTGAATTTGAGCAGTTGTGGGTGAAGGCGCTGGATGTCGAACCGCAGGCGCGTCACCAGAGCGCGGCGGAGTTCGCCTCCGCGCTCGAGATTGCTGAGTCTGCCCTGACAGCAGAAAGTGAGGGGCTGCGGAAACGGGACTCTGCGGAACAGAAGAAAGTTCGGATCCTCAGCAAAGCGCGCTGTGCGTATCATCCCACGGCAATGCCGATGGACCTCTGTGTGGCGTGCGGGAGACCCATTTGCGTAGCGTGTGTGCGTCCCTCCCCCGAAGGGACCCTGTGTTACAGGTGCGCTCCTGTCAATCGCAGCAACAGCCCTCAGGCGAGGCTCTCCTGCCTGCTGGCAAACAACGCGCTCTACTACGCGGTTGCCGGAGGACTTGTGGCGCTGATTGTCCTGGTCTGGTTGTTGACGCGGTAAGGGTGCCGCAAGTCTGAGTCGGCGCTATGAAGTGAGGTCCGAGTACTCCTCCTGCAACCACGTCCGCACCGCCTGCACTCCTTCGTCACTCCACCCGATATAGGGTGCGCGCGTCCTCTGATGGCCGACAAGGAAGCCTGATGCAACGGCCAGTCCTTTGTCCACAACCGGGTCGATACCCCCCAAGCCAAACTGCTCCATTAGGGGAGCGAGGTCGTTCGTGAAGGACACAACTCGCTCCTGCATCTCCAAGGCCTTCTGCCACTCCTTCTGTTCCGCCAGTGAAAACATATTGAGCATGAAACCTGGATTCATGCAGACGATCGAGCTGCATGAGCCGCGCGCGCCGAGCTGCATGCCCGTAACGAGGAGATTCTCGGACACAAAGTACGCGAGTTGAGGCGTCTTGTGGATCGACGACTGAAGGTCGCCAAAATGAGACCCGGCGAAAGTGAACTTTACGCCGATCAGGTTGGGCACGAGTTCCAGGATGATCGAGTACATTTCGCCCGTGAGAAACCGCTTTGCCCGGGGGATATTGTAGTGCGTCAACGGGGTATCTGGGAACGCAGTGGAGACATCCTCAAAAAAATGGAGGACTTCACGATCCGTCAACTCCATCCAGTACGGCAGAGCAAACTGCAGTCCGTCCACGCCCTTCGATACGGCATACTCCATCTGTCGCAGGATGTCGCGTGTGTCGTCAGAGCAACACCCTATCTGAACAGGAGTTCCCGTCGGACAGACAACCTGAGTGACGATATCCACCACCTGCCGGAATTCCGACATGTCGAGCGCATAGAACTCCCCCGTGCTACCCGTTGTATAGATGCCATGGACGCGAGCGTCTACAAGGCGGCGCAGGTTTTCCCGCAAGGACTGCTCATCAAGTGAATAGTCCTCGTTCCACGGCAACGTCACTCCTGCCCAGATGCCGCGCAGTGTGTCTGATGTGAGTCGCATTCCAACACTCCACCGTCCTTTCCCGATCTACATTTGGGTGAGGCGAACTATTCTTTACGCACTCATTGACACCCGGGTCCACCTTCGGTTGGACCTGCCATCTGTGCAGAAAACCTACGCCCGTGACGGCAGCCGGGGTGCAGTTGCCCTTCCCCATGCAGTATCGCGTCGCGCGCCCGTGTCATCCATGCGACCCGAAGGACGCTTCAAACCTCTCCTGCAGACGCGCTTCGACCGCAGCGCGGACCTCAGCAAAGCGTCTCAGAAGATCCCTGGCATCGTTTGTCAGAGCGGCTCCACCGCCGCCCGGCCCGCCGACAGTTCGGTCGAGCAGGGAAATACCCAACGCACGCTCCATCTCGTCAATCTTCTCCCAGGCGCGACGATATGGAATCTCCATCCGCTCCGCTCCCTTCGAGATCGATCCCTCCTGGGCGATTGCGGCAAGCAGATCGACGCGCCAGGAACTGAGTCCCACCTTGCCTTGCTCCTCAAACCATATATTGATGTGTGCCTCCATACTCAGGTGCTCACATGGCGGTATGCCGTTCAAGTCAAACGCGGGCAACACCCCACGCCAGCGGCGATCCAGTCCACCGCAGCCGGAATGTTCTGATCTCAAAGGGCCGAAACTCGATGTTCGCAGGACTCACAACTTTGCCATTGCGCTCAAACAGGTCTGTGTCAATGATCTCCGAGATTGGGGATGATGCGCGTAACGCAATTCTCGCCTCCACTCCCGCCGTCTCATAAAGCCTGACGATGGCTCCGTCTTCGTCTTCGGCTCCCTTTATCGCTGAACAGACCACTGTAGCGCCGCCCTCGACGGCAATGAGGCTCTGCCTCGCAGGCAGCGTGCCGTCATGTCCATTCTCCCATACAGCAACCAGCGCATTGTTCAATTCCACGCCCAGACGTTGAGCGTGTGCGTCAACCCAGGAACCGGAGTGAGGCAACAGAGAGAAGTTGTAAACGTGGCGGCCATTGTCGTGAGAACCTACCGGGGGTGCGAAGCCCGAAGTCTTCCGAGTGCCGCTGCGCAGGAGACTGATGTGAATGCGCGTTCCAACGATCGAGTGCCCTGGTGTGCCGGTGTTGGCTACTGTCATTCCACCGCGGGCATCCGAGTAGTCGACCCAACGCAGCGCGGGCCAGTCGCCCTTGGCGCGATTGAGAACGGACGGGCCAACCGGACCGACGGTCGGCTCGTATTCAGCCGGAACCTCATAGTAAGGTCGCCGCTGCACAGCGCCGTAGGGAATTTCGTAGGTTGCGACTGCCGTTGGGGGATCAACCTCACAGGGGACAGACAGGAATATTTTCGTGTCGTGACCGCGCCAGCCAAGTGTCACACGCACGTCAATGCGGTCTAACTGCTCGTAGAAGAAGATGTCCTTCTGCCACCGCAGTTGCTCAAACCCGGCCCAGAACTTGCCGACTTCCGGTGATCCACTGATCCTCCCCTGGTAGGCAATGTGAGTGAAGACCGGACCTCGTTTCACCGACCTCAGCTCGACATCACCGAGACACTCAGAGAAGACGCTCCCCAAAAATTCCTCAGTCCAGAGATCACCAGCATCCTCACGGAACAGAATCTCGGGAATCCAGCCCCCCTCCGGAAAGGTGGAATGGGCCGCGCCCGGCATGGAAATGTGCAGCGCCCTCTCCCCTACTTCCACTTCATATAGGGAAGTCCGGAAGGTGGAACCAACGGCCGCCTCACCAATCAACGATGCTGGTCTCCAGCTATTGCCGGAAGACACCAGGTAGGTTGCGTATCCCATCGCAGGAACATCAGCCACAAAGCATACTTTGCCCTCGCGCCTTTGAGTTGGTACCCCCATTCCCGCGCCATCACGGATCTCCAAGTCTTCTGCGCTATCCAGCGCAACGACATCCCTGCGCGGCCATCCCTCGGTGTTGAAAACCACAATGCTTCTGCCCCTCGTTTTCATTCTTGCGGCCATTCGGGTAGCAGCAGCGTGGCTCAACGCAGTTGCCGCAGCGACAGCGTGATGGATGCGCCCAATGAGCAAATCGGAAACTTCATCGATGTGACATCCGCAAACGGCGTCATGGAACTGCACTAACGCGATGTCACGCCACAATTGAGTGAGCGCCTCGCGCGGGTACGGCGCGCCCACGATGCCAGCGAGGGATGACAGCTTTTCGGCGTCAATCAGAGCTTCCTCAGCTTGTCGATTTCCCTGCTTGATGCGAATACGCGTCGTGTAGCAACCGGTGAACTCGGGATTGAGTTCCCCGCAGTGGACCGGGTATTCCTCGGTGCCTGAGCGGGTCTCAAAATGCTTGAAGATAGTCGACGGGTTGCAGAAGACAATCTTCTTCTCGTTCTGCTGATTCGCGTTGTGCGTCAGGGCGATGATGTCCTCCCGCAGGGCGCCTTCTTCCGTGCAATAGAAGGCAAATACGTCACCGGCAGGAGCGCCGAGAGCATCCACCGAGAGGGGCATCCGCTGCGCAACCTTGTACGTCACCGGCACATTGCAGACATACTCTTGAGTTTGCACGGTGGCTCTTCCGGCAGCGGCGAGGACACGACTCCCATCGATCCCCGCCCACCAGAACACTCCTCGAGCGGCAGCCTCCGGGCTGAGTCCGGGAGTGCGTCCCGGCAAGACGCGCGAAATGCCACTCTTCGCGAGAATCTGTGGCAGTTGTCCGCTCATGCCAAAGGCATCCATGTACCAGGCAATATCCACCTTTCGACCGAAACGATCTGCCACCCATCTGGAGCCATACAGGAGATTGCGAAGCAGCGACTCTCCACCAGAAAGGTTGGTGTCGGGGATCGAGTAACAACCACCCACTATCTCGATCCTGCCCTGGCGCACGTATTCCGAGAATGCACCCTCGAGGTCGGGATGGTCCGACAGGAAAGTCTCGATAATCGGCACCTGGTCAAAGCAGAACATAAACTCCGAGTGATCACGCAACAGCTCAAGCACGTTCAGTATCTGCTCTTCCCGAACTCGGATGTACTCCTCGAAGGTCCTGCGCCAAACGAGGTCTGAGTGGTGGTGGTGGACAAGGAATACCTGATTGGCTGACATGATTATCGTATCTCCATCAGAGAAGTTACCTCGCCCGACCGCCCCAACGAACGGGCGTCTGTCGGGCATACACGGGACTCATTCACATTGCGTTAGCTCGGCCATCATTTTTCGAACGCGGTGCGCATGCCGCGGGAGCAGTCGGGCTTTCAAGTGGACGCGAGCATCCTCGTAGTGTCGTTCGAGGACGTTGCCATGCTCCGCGATGTACGCGGCCACCTTCCCTTCGGAGGCGGGAAGGACGACATCCATCTCCACCCGGTTCTGTTCCGCACGGGACTCGATCTGGTTTCGCAGGGCTTCGAGACCCACTCCCGTCCGCGCAGACACAAGAACGGAAAACTCAAACTGCTCGAGGTGCATCGGCTTCGCGCCCTCCTCGAGCAGGTCGCACTTGTTGAGCACATAGAGCGTGGGCTTGTCTGTGCATTTCAGATTCAGCAATACACCATCCACGGATTGCACCTGACTGCGACGTTCGGGATGTGACACATCAACAACATGGAGAATCAGATCTGCCTCTCGCACCTCCTCCAGCGTGGCGTGGAACGATGCGACAAGGTGATGAGGGATGTTCTGAATGAACCCCACGGTGTCGGACAGCAATGCGGATTGACCGCTCGGAAGGTCCAGCCGCCTCGTGGTGGCATCGAGAGTGGCGAACAGACGATTCTCCGCCAGCAGCGCTTCTCCTGTCAGGGCATTCATGAGCGCCGTCTTGCCGACATTTGTGTAGCCCACCAGCGCAACGGTAAAGAACTCCTTCCTCCCCGACGTTTCCAGTGACTTCCGCGTCTGAATGTGCTCGAGGCTCCGCTCCAGGTCTCGAATGCGTGTGCGCGCTCTCCGCCGATCCACCTCAATCTGGGTCTCCCCCGGACCGCGCAAACCGATGCCACCCTCGATGCGCGAGAGGTGTGTCCACATCCGCCGAAGGCGGGGAAGCTGATACTGAAGTTGCGCCAACTCCACCTGCAACCGCGCCTGCTTCGTGCGGGCCCGCCGAGCAAAAATGTCCAGAATGAGTTCCGTTCGATCAATGACGCGAACCCCCAATTCCCGCTCGAGGTTCCGCACTTGGGCGGGCGACAAATCGTGATCAAAGACCACGAGGTCCGCCTTCAGCTCGCTGCATTTCTCAGCGATATCGGCGGCCTTTCCCTTGCCAATGAAAAGCGCAGGATGCACCCTTTCCCGCCGCTGCGTGAGGCGATCGACAACACAGGCGCCCGCAGTGTCTGCGAGAGAGCCAAGCTCGTCGAGTGACGACTCGATATCGGTCGTCGCGTCTGGCAACTCAACGCCAACCAGTATGGCGCGTTCCGGACCGCTGAAAGGCGCGTGACTTCCGCTGTTCATGCTGAGATTGTTGCTCGTTGTTGCTCTCCTCCGTCCGCAATCTGCGGCAGCCATTCGGCGAGCGGGCCGCCGTCAATCTAACACTTCCGGATTCACCACTGTGCGAGGTCGTGTTCCCCGTAGCAAATCAATGATATTCGACGCAGCCAGCACGCCCATCGCTGTGCGCGTCTCAACCGTCGCGCTGGCGATGTGTGGCAGCAGAACTGCGTTCTGACATTTCGTCAAACCAGAGGCCGTTCTTGGCTCATCCTCAAAAACGTCCAAACCGGCGCCAGCTATCCTACCCTCCCGCAACGCTTTCACCAAGGCCTGTTCGTCAACGACGGGTCCCCGACTCGTATTGATCAGATAGGCCGTGCATTTCATGTGATTAAGCTCTCGTTCCCCAATCAGATGGGTTGACTCCGGCGAAAGGTACGGGTGCAGCGACACAAAGTCGGCTTGTTTGAGGAGGGTCTTCCGGTCAACGTACTCCGCGCCGACGGATTTTTCCAGGCGCTCGTCTGCTCGCCGTGGGCCATTGTACAATATTCGCATGTCGAACCCGCGAGCACGGCGCGCAACCGCGTATCCGATTCGCCCGAACCCGATAATCCCCAGCGTCTTCCCGTGTACGTCGTGTCCGAGATACATCAGAGGTCCCCAGCCCTTGAATTTGCCCTCGCGCAAAAACGTGTCGGACTCGACCACACGTCGGGAGCACGCCATGATGAGCGCCCATGCCAGGTCCGCCGCTGTCTCAGTAAGAACTCCGGGCGTGTTGGTGACCGGAATGCCCCGCAGGGTTGCTGCCTCAACATCAATGTTGTTATAGCCGACGGCGTAGTTAGCGATCATTCGAAGATTCGGACCCCAATCCATTGCCTCCGCGTCAATCCTGTCAGTCAGGAGGCACAGCAGGCAATCGCACCACTCGATGCCTTCACGCAGTTCCCGACGCGTGGCAGGCCGGTCGCGTGGGTTGACGCGAACCTCGGAGATTTCCGTCGCCTTCGCAAGCAATTGCATCGCACCTTCCGGCAGAAGACGCGACACATACACCTTTGCCTCTCGAGTGTGTTGGCTCACGAACAGCCTCCCTGCCATCCTTCACTCAAAGATGAATCATCAACATTCGAGCGATTCTCTCCCCTGCCTGCGCCAGCAACACGCGGTGATTATGGACAGCAAATGCCAGACTCATTGGACGATCAACGATCGACCACACCGCATCCACACCAACGCCATAGACACTTTCCGCGCCGTCGCCAATCATTCCCGTCACCGCAATCACGGGGATTCCCTGTAGTTTGGCAGCCTTTGCGACACCACTGATCGTCTTCCCGTGAGCGGTCTGAGCATCGATGGCGCCCTCGCCCGTAATCACGAGGTGAGCGCCTCGCAGAGACTCTTGCAGCCCCACCGCCTCCATCACAATGTCCACGCCTGGACGCAGGTCTGCATCGAGAAACACCACCAACCCGGCGCCGAGACCTCCCGCCGCTCCAGCGCCGGGAAGCCCTGTCACGTCCTTGCCGATGCCCCGACGCAGAACGTCGGCATAGTTCGCCAACGCGCCGTCCAACTGCCTCGCCATCTCCGGCGTGGCTCCTTTCTGAGGGCCGTAGACTGCGGACGCGCCGTTCGGCCCGCAGAGGGGGTTGTCGACATCACAGGCTACCAGCACGTCGAAGTCAGTCAAGCGAGCGTCGAATCCAGAGACATCGATATGGGCAAGCCGTTGTAACGCCAAACCACCCGGGGGCAGTTCGTTCCCATCGTCGTCCGTCAAAGAAACCCCGAGCGCCTGTGCCATCCCCGCGCCGCCGTCGTTGGTGGCAGACCCACCAATCCCAATGACAAGTTTCCTGCAACCGCCATTCACCGCGGCGAGGACAAGCTCCCCTGTGCCTCGCGTGGAAGTCAACCTCGGATCACGCCGTTCTTCCGGCACAAGGGTCAACCCCGACGCGGCGGCCATCTCGATGACGGCAGTCTCACCGTCACCAAGGACTCCGTAGCGTGCCTGAACAGGGTCGCCCAGTGGGCCGGAAACATCAGCAGGGCAGAAGCGCCCTCCGGTGGCATCCACGAGCGATTGCACCGTCCCCTCTCCACCGTCCGCCATCGGGACACAAAGTATTTCCGCGTCCACAAACACGCGCCGCAGTCCCGTTTGCAGCGCCTCGCACACCTGAGCGGCAGTGGCCGAACCTTTGAACGAGTCTGGCGCGAGAACTATCTTCAATCCGTTGTTGCCAATCGCCGCGATGCGACTCCTGCGGCGCCCCGGTGGAGCGCTGCAGCCTTCCATTTCCGACCGATTCACGCATAATGGCAAACTCGAAGCCCCCATCCCTCGAAAGCGTTCGGCAGTATAGCACCGCCATTTTAACAGTGTCAAACCGGGGAGCGCCCGTATGGGGGCAAGTCAGATTTGTGATAATACTTGTCCGCTCAACTCCGGTAACGATTCGATGGGACTTGATTCACGCAAGACGGGGAGCGGACTCCGGACTGCAGCTCAATCCGACCATCCTGAATGACTACGCTACGCGCCACAAATCCGACCTGCACTATACGAATGGCTCCGCGTTGCTCTTACTTCCTCAATCGGTTACAATAACTGCAGCACGGACGGGACACGGGAGCAAACGAGAAACCATTTCGCAGCAGGCGACGAGGCGAGAACATAAGGTTCTTTCGTTTTGAAATCGTGTTGAGAACCCAATGAGCGAAGAATCGCATGACCATCGGTTATCTGTTATCAGCCATCTGCCCCCGAGGGATCGGGGTTTCCGCTTCGCTCCAACATCAGCTACCAGCCAGCAGCCATTCGTGGAGGAGGGTGCGTTCATCATGCAGTACCGTCAACTGGGGAAGTGGGGAATCAAGCTCAGCAAGATCGGGCTGGGCAGCTATCTTACCTATGGATTCAAGGTGGAGGATAGTATCGCCAAGGGATGCATTGCCGCGGCCATCGATGGCGGCGTCAACTTCATCGATACCGCCAACGCCTATAACTACGGCGGGGCTGAGGAAGCACTGGGACGTCTACTCAAGGATTATCGTCGCGATAGCCTGGTGGTTGCCACAAAGGTCTGGGCACCGATGGATGACGGGCCGAACGATCAAGGGCTTTCCCGCAAGCACATCTACGAGCAGTGCGAGGCCAGTCTGCGGCGACTTCAGATGGACTACATCGACCTGTACCAATTCCATCGCTTCGACCCCAACACACCGCTTGAGGAAACACTGACTGCCATCGAGGACCTTTGCCGCCAGGGAAAAGTACTCTACTGGGGTGTCAGCGAATGGACAGCCGCACAAATTGCTGAGGCGAACGGTCTGTGCAGGCAGCTCGGAGTAAGGTCGATGTCCTCCAACCAGCCGCGCTACAACTGTTTCTGGCGACAGCCGGAGGCAGAGGTATTCCCCTATTGCAGCGAACATGGCATCGGCCAGGTTGTTTTTTCGCCGCTTGCGCACGGCGTCCTGACCGGCAAGTACAGACCCGGAGCAGCACCGAAGAAGGGCACTCGCGCCGCCGACCCCGACCAGAACTCGGTGATGATGAGCCTTTATTGGACCGATGAAAAGCTGCGGCAGGGCAGGAAGTTCGTCACCCTCGCCAACGACATGGGCGTTACCGCCGCGCAACTGGCGTTGGCCTGGTGCTTGCGCCAGCCCATCGTCACCAGCACCATTACCAGCGGGACGAAGCCGGAGCAGATTACGGAGAACCTCAAGGCCGCTGAAGTTGAGATCCCTGATGATATCCTCATGAAGATCGATCAGTTGTTCCCAGCGTAGAGAAGCACTCCCGCGATACCCTCCCGTGTCAGAGACTCAGAAGAACTCCTGTATAGACGGTGACTGACGATGGCATTGAAGTTGACTGCCCACTACTATCAGCAATTCGACGCCGACCATTCCCTCGATGTCCCGGGGGAAGGTTACGGCGGATGGAAGCAGGCTGTGATTGACATTGCTGAGGAGCATACCGCCGTGGTGGTCATGCACGCCTGGGATGCCGACACTCGGGATGAGTTCCCCGGATGGTACCGGTGCGTCGAATATCTCCCCCGCGCCAACGAAATCTGCGAGAACGTCTTCCCTCCTTTATTGAATGCCGTTCGGGAGTCTGGCTTCCGCATCTTCCATGTTGTTGGGGGAGGGAACTACTACAAGGAATGCCCAGGATACCTGAAGACCGTCGAGCTTGCGGGAGCGTCGCCAGAGCTCCCCACCGGAGTTGACGTTGACGACACGCTTGCACAACTGCGCGAGTTCCGATCTGACAACGTCTTCGTGGGTACACACAATCAGGAGGACGTCAGCCGCGGATTCGCGTGTCTCGACTTTCCGCCCGAGGCGCGTCCACTCGACGCGGAACCCATCGCCGAGAATGCCCACCAACTTCTCGCCCTTTGCAGACATCACGGCGTGAATCACCTTGTCTATGCAGGTTTCGCCATCAACTGGTGTCTGCTCATGTCGTCGGGTGGAATGGTGGACATGACGCGCCACGGAGTGCTGTGCTCGGCCCTGCGGCAGGCTGTGACGGCGGTGGAGAACAAGGAGAGCGCCCGAGGCGAACAGCACAAGGAAGAAGCGCTGTGGCGCGTCGCCGTCGGCTTTGGCTTTATCTTCGATGTTCACGACTTCATGACCGCCCTCCTCCCCTGACCATAGGCTATTCGCCATCCTCCAACGAGGTATTGATTCATGTCATACACGACCGAGTGCTGGAACGCCATCGCCCCCATCTATTCGCAAATTCTCGCGCACCCTTTCGTGACAGGATTGACCCAAGGTGACCTCGCGGAGGACGCCTTCCGCTTCTACGCGATCCAGGATGCCCTCTACCTGCAGGAGTATGCGCGCGGGCTTGCACTGCTCGCGGCGAGGTCGCCTCAAGACGATTGGGTTGTCATGTTCAGTGACCACGCGAAGACAGCCATCGTTGTCGAGCGCGAGCTGCACGCCAGCTTCTTCCGCCAGTGGAACCTGACGGATGAAGCCGTCTATGCAACTCCCATGGCGCCTACCAACTTGCTGTACACATCCTATCTACTGCGGGTCGCCTACGAGCGCCCATTCCACGAAGCGCTGGGGGCCTTCCTCCCCTGCTACTGGATATATCTCGAGGTGGGCAAGGCGTTGCAGAAGCAGGGCTCGCCCAGGGACATCTACCAGCAGTGGGCCGACACCTACGCCAGCCAGGAGTTCGAGGCCGTGGTGCGCCAGGTCCTCTCGGTGGCGGATGATGTCGCGGAAACGCTCACCGACGCGCAGCGCTCCCGGATGCGCGACCGTTTCGTCATGACCTCCCGATTCGAGTATATGTTTTGGGACATGGGGTACCGAAAGGAAACATGGCCGCTGCAGGCTGAATAGTGGAGACGATCGGGGAACGATGAGCTCCTATTCTGAAATTCCAGCATAAGCAGGGACACCCCGTGTTTCAACACGGGGTTCCTGACACAACTAACTACAGAGGCGCAAGCGCCCCCGCGCTGGGTTCTTACACCCCGTGTTTCAACACGGGGTTCCTGACACAACTAACTACAGAGGCGCAAGCGCCACTGGGGCTTCCTCTCCCACGGCACAGCGTTGTAGCCACTTGTGTCAGGAACCCTAATTTGAAAATTAGGGTGTGCCGAGGGAGCTTTCCCGGCGTCCCTGTAGCTATCTGTGTGAGCTACCGGATGCTGAAGCAATCCGGCGTCCTTTGCCAAGGCAGTATCGGAAACAACGCAGTCCTTCTTATGCTGGAATTTTCAGAATTCCACGTCAGCAGATATTCCGCCTCCACAAGAGTCGCCACCGCCAAGTGGAGCGCGTCAGATCGGGCGATCGTAGGGAGCGCACCTTTACCCAGGAACTCTCCGGCTAATGCCTCTGCCTCCTCCGACACAGGAAGCTGCGCCATCCCGCGCAGAACCTCCAATCGCAGGCTTATCGGTGTCGCATCGCCCCGTGATGCCTCGGCAATCGTCTCGTCTGAGGTAACGCAATGAAACGCTCCCCGCCGCCGTTGCCACCAGTCCCGCGTGGCTGCCTGCTTTCCCACGACAACGACGTCCCGGCTCGGATGGGACACCAGATAACTCACGATGGACGTATCTATGTAAACCGTCTCCATTACTCAATCCCCGTAGGTCCTGTGAATTGCCGACGTCTATTGGCAGAAGCAGCCAGGCCGGCACGAAGTGCTCGCCCTCCAGTTCCCACGCCAAGCTCTTGCTGGGCGACGTATCGTTCTATGCTCAACTCCTTGTCGTGAGTATGATACAGGGCTTGTTAATGAATTGCAACGGCCCGTAAATGCCGCTGCTATTCAGGTATGTCGGTGGTCACCGTATCGTGTCGCGGATCGGGAATGTGGTCAGACAGATCTGCGGAATCATGTCGGGGATAACTACCCGCCGGGACCTCGGTCGCCAAGTCGTTCAGGATTGTCTTCAGATCAAGCAGATGCTTCTCGACAAACTTAATGGTGGATGTGGTGTCAAGCGAAACGGGAATCTCAAGGGAACTCCCGTCCCATGCTTGGATGGCTGCCTTGAGGGCGTATTGAGCATCTTGTTTCCCCGGACCGCTCTTCACGAATTCCTTATACTTCGCAGCACAGGTGGGACACAAGGCGCGGTACGGCTCCGTCAGTTCTCTGTCCATGTCGTCACTGAGTTGGACTGCTTCGAAGTAGTACTCCCCATTGCGCATCTTGAAAGGCATCTCATCCCTGCAGATCTGGCAGATCAACTGCTCAAAATCGTTGGTGTAGAGGTCTCGGAGCACAACACGAGGATCGCCATCAGGCGCTGTAGTGCGAACGCTGCGCGTTCGTTTCTCATAGGTTCTCTGTGGCGCGCTCCCAACGCGCTCTCGCACCTTCGCCGCGCGCCGCCCTGGATCTGGGGGTTCCCTCACCGGGAACGGCGGCTTGTCATACCTGCCCCCTGGTTGCTTCAGTGCCATGATCCTCTGACACTCCTCGGGATTCGACCTGAACATTTTGATCCACGCCATGGGGACTCCTGCTTCTTTGGCCAAGGACGAGATTGCAGTCGGTTTCATCCCAAGCTGCTCGCGTAGCTTCTCGTTATGCTCGAAACCCTCCGGGAGGTCATCAAGCGAAAGGTCGCAAGGTCGATGAAATTGACCTACAGAGTTCGGTAACCACGCCTTCTCCTTGACGAGGGCACCCATCTCGGAGCACTGTTCCTTGAACTCGCTATCCACAAAAGTCTTCCGAGGGCATGTCTCCACGCGTCCGTGAACGAGGTGGGAATTGGACACCAACAGACGATTCCAAATGAATCTCGACTTGGTTACCGTTGGGGAGTTCAAAGCACTCTCAAGACCATCAATGGTGCAGTCCGGGTCGAACCTACGACAACCTCGTATGTAGTGCTCTCCTCGTTGACTCACGATGGACTTAATGGGCACATACTCGTCATCGCTATTCGCCTGCCGATACGAACACCGAGGCAGCTTGCTGACACCAAGCTCCGCAAGGCAATTCGCGGTTGCATCGTCGTACTCCGGATCAAGCATCCAGGCGTTGTCGTTACCAGAGAAGTACTCGGCTAATTCAGGAGAAGGCAGATAGACCTCGCCTGGTCTTCTGAACGCCGCCTGCTCACTGGCGGCATTACGTGCCTGCAGGAAGGGAGAGTCCTCCAATTCTCGGAGCAACTGCCTCTTCTTCTCCCCTTCGGATTGCTTTACCACATGACAGATTATTGTCATATCCTTGTGGTGCTGCTCCCAAGATATCTGGTGATCGACGGTGCGGTATCTCGGCAACACTGTGTGAATGACCTCGGCAACGATATCGGGTTCGGTGAGGCCAATATCCTCCAGGAACTTCCGTGCTTCAGGATTGGCGGTCGCTTCAGACCTGACTGTTGGCACATCGGCTTCAACCCCTTGGGGGACGAGATAGGCCTGCCGGGTTCCGTTCTGCGCAAACGGTCTTACATGCGTTTTGTTCTGGAGACGTATGAACGGAATTTTCTTGAGTTCATCCCACAAACTCCGTTGCCCCCCCATGAACACGTAGAAGCGCGCCAGCCACTGGTCGTCTTGTTGGGAGAAGAACGTCTCGTCAAGTCGGTCAACTACTTGCTCATGTCTAACAAGAAGTCCATCCACAATGGGATCTGCCCTTGTCTCCGACCGTTCATAGAGTTTCCTTCCAACCAAGTAAGAATACAGGTCGTGCCTCGACTCCGTGATATCGCCACTAAGCCATTCCAGACTTCGGCCTTTCCCGAGCAGGTCTGAGAGCTGAGAGGAACTGAGCAAGTCAAGTAGCCCTTCGCTTCGTGCCAACTTAGCGTCCTTCCCTGCGACATGACCACCGTCATGAGTTGGCAGGAGGGCTTCTTCCTCGAGCGCCGTTCGAATACGGTCATAGATCGGTCGGAACGCGCTGGATTCCGGGAAGGCATCCGATCGAATGGGCATAGTCTCCAAAGCGGATACGGTAAGCAGATCCATCTTCTTGAGTCGGCGCAAGGAATCAGTAACCAAAGAAGCCGCCTCCCGCATGAGGGTTTGGTTCCAGTCGTCGTCAAGAATGCTGTCTCTCGCAGGAGTCGTATGATAGGGCCCTTGTATGAGGAATCCAAGATGGGTCTCTTTCGCCGTCTCGAAATAGACAACAAGATGGGACCCGGATATGGGCGCTACCTGCTCCTGGCCGCTTTTCTCGTTCACCGACAAGCGAAATGCGGTCTCCACCACCCCTGCAGGTTCTCCATTTGGTTTGCTCACTGGTCGATGAAACACCAACCAGCGTTCTTCTTCCAGAGCCTCGGTCGACACTGCCTGACCGATGACGGTTACACTTCGAGCACTTTCCTTGACCTCTTCCTCCCGAAGGTAATGTCGTGTGGCCGCCTCCCCGATGCCCACCTTGATTTCGTCAACCTGCCGCAGGAAGAGGAGAGTTCGGACTCCAAGTTGGTCAAGTCGCTTCTCGATTAGCTCTCGAGAGGTGTCAGGAGGAACATCGCTGCGATCAAAGGGTAGGATGATGAGTGTTTCACCGTGACCGATGTTCTTTGGTTGGACAGCGCATGGTCGGATGTAGCGCTCGATGCGGAAATGCTCATCACCTGAGTGGATCTCCGGGTTGGCAGTAAAGGCATACACCGATTTGAACCCAATACCGAACTTCCCGATTTGATCCATTTCATCACGCTTCGTCCCTTTGAGAATGTCGGAGATTCCCCGGACATCTTTCTCGTCAAAAAGCTGACCGTGGTGACGGAACTCAAGGCGATCGGGAAAAAGCCGGAACGACACTGACTTCGAGAAGTTGTTGCCAGGCTCGACTTGGCTCGGCGCGCGAGCGCATCCTCAGCGTTCTGCAGCAACTCGTATACGAAATGCGCCTTGTCCGAGTAGAACTGCTTCGAGAGAAACTCACCGATGTCGTCGAACTCCTCACCCCGGCGACGAATGTTGTCTCTCGTGATTGCCGCATAGTCACTGGGCATCGTTATCTCTCCTTTCCACGCGCAGCACCCCAAACCCCACCACCTGCGCGGTGATGTCGGCCCTGCTGGTGGCTTCGTCAAGTTCCTGCATCCGCCGGGCGTAATCGGCTTCCGCACTCGCTATCTGTGACTGTCGCATGCGGTGAATCTTCTCATCGGATGCCTGATTGAGTTGCTCACGCAGGAGCGCCAGCCGTGCGGCATGGCTTGTCTTTAGACTCTCACGGCGATACTCTACAATCTGCCGGGTGCGATCCTGGTGATTCCTGCGCGCCTCTGACCATAGCCTGTAATGCTCAGTATCAAGCGAGTCGAAAGCAGACTTCGGTGGGATGTCGTCGGGTGTCAAGTGCAACGGAGCGCCATCCTGGAGAAGCTGAGTCATGCGAGTTGCGACCTTCTCTTCCGGGCACACGATGCGAAGCTCCAGGTCTTCCCGTACTCCGAGAAGATGCCATTCATACACCGCAAAGGGGTAGTCTCTAATGGGCAGTGAGTCGTCCACGACGGAGACACCAGTGACGAATCGCGTATCCGAGCGGAGAGCATTTGCCGCCTGCTGCACCAACGGATGGACGGGAGTCAGGAAGGTAGTCTGCGGATTCTCGGTAGCGCACTGCTGATCAACGGTTACCGGCAAGTGCGGGTCGCTTCCTTTCAACCACTTCTCCCACTCGCGCCCCACGATGGAGGAACGTCGCGGAAGCTGCTGGAAGTCGCGCAGCAGTCGGTTGCGGTCTTCCTGAGACAGACGCAGGGTCTTCAGCGCCTTTTCTCCCAAGAGATACTCTCGGTCTTCCCCGCACACGGATCGCAGATATTCTCTGACAAGATTCTCCACACGTCCGGGAGCGGTCCAGTAACTGGATGCCTCCTCAATCATCCGACGTGTCTGCTCGGTCGGCAGCCGAAGGCCGAATAGCTCCAACTGCCTTTCTTCCAGTTCATCCTGCTCTTGCAGAAGACGAATGTGATTGTCGGCAAGCTGCTGCAGTTTTGTTGCCTGCTCTTCCGCGGTAAGAGTGAGATTCTCAGCAACGTTGCGGATCTCGCGTGTAACTTGCCCGAGAATCTCCTCGCCTCCACCGAGTGCCCTGTGAAACACCCCAATCCGCAGCAGGCAACGATCGTAGATCTCTGCGTCAATCGTGCCGGGCGTGATCAGGTTGTAGATGGCCACGCTCTCGCTCTGTTGACCGTTGCGGTCTATCCGGCCGATGCGTTGCTCGATGCGCATGGGATTCCAGGGGAGGTCATAGTTCACGATGCAGTCGCAGAACTGGTAGTCGAGACCCTCGCTGCCAACCTCCGAAAAGAGCAGGATATCCAGCGCCTCCATCTCGTTACGAGGAAGCTGAAACCGGCGCCGCAATTCCACCCGTTCTTCGTCCGGTATGCCTCCGTGTACCAGCCCCACGCGAAAGCCTTTGGTTTGAAGGTGCTCAAACAGATACTTCAAGGTGTGCCGAAAGCCGCTGAAGACCATGACCTTGTTATTTGGCATGTTCTGTTTGTCGTGGAGGATTCCGCAGAGTCGTTCCAGCTTGGGGTCTTCGGGCGGCAAAGCTTGAGCATCCGCCAGTACGGCGAGTATGTAGTCCTCGAGTTGAGAGACGCCACTCGCGTCGATTTCATCAAAGGTGTCGTCTGCCTCCTCCCAAGCTGCCTCATCAATCCGCCGTGTCAGGATTTCCTCAAGCAAAGGGGCAAGTCCAGGGAGGCAACTCGCCGCCTGGCGACGAATAGTGGTCAACATGAACTGGATGTTGGTATCGCCGTGCAACATCTTCAGCACCTTCGCCTGAACTGCCAGCACGTCGTCGTGCAACCGCCGTTGCGCCGGCGTGAAATCCACGACCACCGTCTCCGGTTTCCGGATCGTGAATTCACCAATGTCTCGTCTGCGAGTGCGATTGATGATGCCGGAAAAGGTGTGCATGTTCTCGAGGGCGCTGATCGTTGTCACCCTTTCCTCGTCTTCCACCGGCTCCTCACCCAGCAGGTCGTAGACTCGTTGGAACTCTGGATTGTTCTGCAATAATGACCTGCCCCAGGCGGTAGCGGCCGCCTTCTTCAGTTCATCACGGGTCTCCTGCTGCCAGCCGGACGGTTGCGCCCTGGCCAGATCAACGGCTTTGTTGATGTGCGGGTTGGGTTCAGCCATGTGGTTAAAGGCCGCTCGGTCAATCACCAAATCGGGGCGAAGGACGTTGAGAAGCACAAAGAGGTCTTCACTGCCAAGTTGAATGGGTGTGGCTGTCAGGAATAAAGCCGCCTCCGAGTTGTCGCAGAAGAAACGTACGGCTTGGTGCGCGAGGGTATTCACGTTCCGTATGTGGTGGGCTTCATCCACGATGACCAGGTCAAATCGGGGAGGAGGGTCGAGATCGAGAAGTCCTTTCCGGCGCCGTCTCCCTCCGGGCCTCGATCCGTGCAACATTTCGTCAAGGAGCAACGAGTAGGGAATGATGGCTTTGCAGTAGCGTTCCGGCCACTCGCCGTCCTTGTCGGTTTCGTCAATGCAGTAGGCCAGTGTGCGGCTGTCCAGCGCCGCGAAACGTTCGTCAAAACGCTTCATCTCTATCTCCCACTTGCGCTCAGTCACCAGCGGCTTGGGACAGATGATGAGCACGGATTGGACATCTCGACGCGCCTGCAACTCTCGCAGGATGAAGCCCGCCTCGATCGTCTTGCCGACACCGACGCTATCTGCAATCAGCAGGCGAGAGCGATCCGACCGGATGAACTTGAGCACCGGGCGGAACTGGTAAGGGATGAAGTCCACCCGCGCCGCATGAAGTGAGTAGAGGATGGAAGTACTTGGGTGACGAATCTGCAAGGCAGACAGGCGGGCATGGAACTGATCCAGCGGAACTACTTCAATAACATCTTCTGCAATGGCCTGCGGCTCCAATTGTGAAGCATAGTAGGTCGCGGTTGTCCCGTCGTGGAAGACAAGATAGCGGTTCTCGGGCTGCCCCGGCGTAATCCCAACCACTGCACCACTCACTATGGGATTCGAGCTCAGGACGACCACCTGACCGATGGCAAACTCAGACGGATGTTGTTGCGGTAGTTGAGGGCGCGGCCGTGACGGCGGCGCGTTCAGCTTCGTGCGGCAGCAGGTTCTCCTTTTCGCAGCGCACCTGCGCAATCGATCCCGCATCTGCCCGGATGGCCGTCACGAATCGCTGAATGGTGTCGAGATCGCGGTATACGTCTTCATCAGGGAACTCAACGGTGGTGGCGTGCGCCCACCGGTTGCGGACCGTCTGCATTTCCTTCAGATAGTTGCGCACCTCATTCGTCAGCTTCTCCGCCTCCGCGATTGCGTACCAGTTCTGGTCAAAGACGCGAAGCAAAGCTGCAAGGTCAAGACGGCTCAATGAGGGCTCGCGGCGTTGCTCGACAAATCGAAGTTGCTGGAATGAGAGTGATGGCAGAACCAGTTCCTCCCACCACGCATTCGACAGACTTGGCAGAACGTTCTGGAGGTAGGTATTCAACTGCTTGGTGACTACTGCGAGCAACTGGGATATGTCATGCAATTTGTCCAACTCAGAACTCCGTAAGGATGATTTGCCATCGCTGTGGGTGACTCGTTGTTGCGGCCTCGTTCTATCCCTGGTGCAGGAACATGCCAGTGCCCGCGGTGCCCTCCGTTCCACGCTCCAGCATTACTGCGTTCGCCCGAGGCCGACCTTATTAGTAGATCGTCACAAATTCTGTCCCCCCTTTCCGCCGAGGAGCCCGGCTTTCCTGAGCGCTTGTTCCGGTGTGAGTGCGTCCAGTTCGGCTCGACACGCGTGGCGAAGGGGTTCCAGGT
>Ga0100389_1000406_pt1 | contig 34290 bp, 27 predicted proteins | sample CryGeymeta201513_FD_81537 | JGI IMG/M metagenome (GOLD analysis project Ga0100389, IMG submission 81537) | Groundwater microbial communities from Crystal Geyser aquifers in Utah, USA - Crystal Geyser metaG 2015-13 | ecosystem: Environmental > Aquatic > Deep subsurface > Groundwater | place: USA... | reverse complement strand
TCATTAAAACATTTACACTTATGTCATTTCGAGTGAAACGAGAAATCTTGCCATGTCAATGAGCTAAAAAGATTTCTCCCTGCGGTCGAAATGACAGTCTTTCAATGAAACGCTCTACTAGTCGTCGAATTCCGTCTCCTCGTCTCCGTCCTCTTCAGGCGACGCATCCGTTGCCTCCAGCCGGTCGACGCCGTCGACGTCCGTTGCCGCCGCGGCCAGCTCCCCCTCGTCAGCGGTGACATCCTTCCGCATCTTGGCGGGCGGCAGGACAATCTCGGCAATGCGTTGCACTTCATGCCGCACATCCGCATCAACCAGGCACACCTCACAGTCGGCGAGGTGCTTTTCCATGAAGTCGAGCATGCGCGCCGGCGCCAATGCCTCATCCTGAACCTGCACATACCATGTCTTGATCAACTTTTCCAAGCGTCCGCAATCCATGCCGGCCTCACAAAACGCCGCTGTCTGAAAAACCCCGCAAGCGGCAGCATTGGGTTCAACGCCAAACGTGTGGTCGCCTCCCCGATTAACGGTTCCATCCTTCATGCGGCCCTGGCGATCCAGACGGGCCACCGGAAGAATTCCTGCCAATTATCTCATTTTAGCGGACCTGCCATCAACAACCGAAAAAAGTTGCCAGAACCGGGCCGGACCATTATTCTGTTTCCGGCACTGCGGTGCCGACCGCACATCACCGCGGAGGTGGAAAGGGCTCTGGTGGCCCTCCCGGACTTCAAATCCGGTGCACCGGGTTAACAGCCTGGTGGGTGGGTTCGATTCCCATGCACCTCCGCCATTCATGCCCGCCGCTTTTCCTGCCCCGCCGTTTTCAATAATGGGTGGCCCATCTTCTCCCGTTGCGCCGCGAACTGCTGCGCCACCTGCCGGGCGATATTCCGTATCCTGCCGATATAGCGGGTGCGCTCGGCCACGGAAATGGCCTTGCGGGCCTCCAGCAGGTTGAACAGGTGGGAGCACTTCAGGCAGTAGTCATAGGCCGGCAGGATCAGCCCTTTTTCCAGAAGCGCGAAGGCCTCTTTTTCCAAGGTGTCGAAGCTGGCGGAGAGGGCCGGGACATGGGCCGCCTCAAAATTAAAGGTGGAAAACTCCACCTCGGCCTGATGAAAAATTTCCCCATAGGTCACCTCCCGGTTCCAGGCGATATCGTAAACGCTCTCCACCCCCTGCAGGTACATGGCAATCCGCTCCAGACCGTAGGTGATCTCCACGGTCACCGGATGCAGATCCATGCCGCCGGCCTGCTGGAAATAGGTGAACTGGGTGATCTCCATGCCGTCCAGCCAGACCTCCCAGCCCAGGCCCCAGGCCCCCAAGGTCGGGGACTCCCAATCGTCCTCCACAAAACGGATGTCGTGTTCCAGAAGATCGAGGTTGAAACGCCGCAGGCTCTCCAGGTATAAATCCTGCACGTCGGCGGGCGAGGGCTTCATCACCACCTGGAACTGATAATAATGCTGCAAGCGGTTCGGATTTTCCCCGTACCGGCCGTCGGTGGGCCGCCGCGAGGGCTGCACGTAGGCGACCTGCCATGGTTCCGGCCCCAGGCAACGCAGCAGGGTGGCGGGATGAAAGGTGCCGGCGCCCACCTCCATGTCGTAGGGCTGCTGCAGCACGCAGCCCCGGTCACCCCAGTAGCGGCTTAGTTCCAAGATGATGTCCTGAAAATACATGGATGGTCATGCCCCCGCGCTATCCGCCTTGCCAGCCGGCAACGAACCGGCCCTAATCACCCGACATACATAACCGCAGCAACCGGGCGTGGCAATATTTTTTTGCTTGCCGGCCCCGAACGACACATTCATAACCAGATCTTCAAAGCTCGACATGCCCCTGTTGCCTGACCCTGATTTTGCCCCAACCATTGCCTCTTCTTGTGGGCGCGCGGCCCAAATAGCTGGATCGTTTTTTTTTTTTGACAAAGCACTCCATCTAAGGTATTTTCCATTCCCAAGTTACCGTACAGCATTCGTTTATTGGGTTTGGCAGGGAAACCTGCCCCATGCATGAGGCCAGGATTGTGCATCGCAATCTGTGATTCGTCAGTACTCATCATAAAGGAGAAAGGGAAATGGTTAAAAAAATCTTGACAATGGTATTGGCCGGCCTGATCAGCCTGCCCGCCGTGACCAAGGCCGACACCGACATTGCGGATCTGGAAGACAGAATCGATGAACTGGAAAGCACCATCACGACCATGGAGGAAAATTCCGAGAAATGGGATCTGGCCTCCCGCATCCAGTGGAACGGCGACTACCGTTGTTCCGTGTGGTGGTTGAATGCCAAGACCCCGGATTTCTGGTGGGCCGGGGATGTGGCCGAGCCTTTTTCATGGTTCTTATCCGCCGGCCAGGACATGAACCGGTTCTGGGCGTCTACAAACCATGACCCCGACCTCACCATGAATGACTTCATGAACGTCTTCAACGCCGACGTCAATGACCTGAAAAACGGCATTCACACCCCTACAGTCGACCGTCCGAGCGGCATGACCGACAAAGAGTTGATGACCTTCGATACCATGTTGGCAACCCATGGGATCAACACCACCCTTTACGATGTCCTGCACAGTCACTTCTCAAGCCCGCTGGCCGGCGAGGTCGGTCTGTTCATCAATGCCCAGAACCTGGCCAATTATTTTTCCGGCGCATACCAGCTCTACCAAAACACCCCAACCGGTAACTTTGCCGGCCAGACCAACGTCGGCCTCAATCTGCAGCAACGCCTGGACATCATGTCTGGTCTCGGCTTCGGGATGCGGCCGGAGGCCACCTACATAAACGACTCTCTCCTGACAAACCGCTTCCGGCTGAACATGCGCGTCAAGGCCGCCGAGAACATGGAAGCCAAGGCGACCTTCGTGGTGTACAAGGCCTGGGGCATGGAGAACAACCCGGTTGACTACTATAACAACTTTGGCGCATCGGATCCCATGGAGACCACCGGCGGGGTCGGCGGCAAGGTCACCGACACCACTGGCCCTTTCCTGTATAACACCGTGAACTTTGATGGCAACAACACCCGGGTGCCCACCAACAACCTCCTCAAGGTGGACCGGATGTTCGCCAACTGGAACAACGCCTTTGAACTGCCCTTCTGGTTTTCGATGGGCCGGCGGCCCACCACCGACGGCCCGCCCGCGCAGTTCAAGCTGGGCGCCGACAAGCGTATGGCCACCCCCATGGCCTTCATGGACTACCCCTTCGACGGCATGACCGTGGGTTATGCCTGGATGAATCCCTGGCCGGGCCGGATCCGTTTCTGCGCAGGCCGCGGCTTTGAATCCGGCCCCACCATCAGCGGCCAGGGCGTCAACGACACGGATTTTGCCGGCTTCGCCGCCGACCTCTACAAGAAGGACAACGCCTTTCTCTACATCCAGGCCTTCGGCGCCTTCAACATGATGAACGTACCGGACAACGTCATGTTCTGGAACCCGCTGGAGCGGGCCATGCTGCAGTTCAATCAGGAGGCCACGGACGCCGGCGAACGAATCACCTTTGCCGAGCCGGGTAACGGCATCCTGGACCGGGCCAACCTGGGCAACATCTACCACACCGACGCGGTGTGGTACGATACAGTCGGCAAATGGGACTACTTCGCCGCCGCCGGCTGGAGCCGTACCGACCCCGCGGGCTATGACGAGGTGGGTGTTGGCCTGCTCTCCATCTGGTGGGATCCGAATGTCCTCACGTCACGCAACGGCTACGCCGGTTATGTCGGCACCCGGTACAAATTCGACGACTTGGGCTTGAAGGCCGGCGCCGAGTTCAACTACGGTTCCAAGTTCTGGATCGCCTTCACCCCAGGCAATGACGATCTGTACGCCTCCAAGCTGGCCACCCGCGGCTGGGCCACCGAGGCCTACCTGATCTGGGACATCCCGGCCGGCGAGATGATCTCCAAATTCGGCAAGGCCTTCTTCCGCCTGGGCTGGATCCATTATCACTACAATTACACCGGCTCCGGCTTCTGGCTTGGTTATCCGGACAACCTCGATGACATGGATGATCCCCTTAAGGCCCAGTTCAACGCCCCGGCCAAGAGGGTAGACAGCGCGTACCTGACCTACGAGGCCTGGTTCTAACACGCAGATAATTAAGCTGATTAGCAAAGAGGGAAAGGCTTGACAGTCTTTCCCTCTTTGCTTTTGGCGAACAGACCATGACTACCTTGCAGCGCCTTAGCTTCCAGGCCACCGAGCGGCTTCTCTTCCCCTCGCTGGTCCTGCCGGGTTTGCCCCACGGGATCTTCACCCGGCACGGCGGGGTCAGTCGTGCCCCCTTTACTTCGCTCAATGTAAGCCTGCACGTAGGCGATAATCCGGAGAAGGTGCGGACCAACCGCGCCATTATCAAAAACGCTTTGGGCAGCAACACGCTCGTCAGTTGCCACCAGGTGCACGGCGACGCTATTCTGCAAGTCAAGGCTTCCCAGGCCGCTGACCTGGAGGCGGATGGCTATGACGCCCTGATTACCGACACCCCCGGGATCTTGCTCATGATCCAGCAGGCCGACTGCCAGGCGGTCCTGCTTTATGATCCGGCCGGCCCGGCCATCGGCGCGGCCCACGTCGGCTGGCGGGGCAGCGTGGCGGGTATTCTGCCGAAAACGGTGGTCGCCATGCGCGCTGCCTTCGGCACACGGCCGCAGGATCTCATCGCCGTGGTAAGCCCCTCACTGGGACCATGCTGCGCCGAATTCAGGCACTTTGAGGAGGAACTGCCGTCGGCTTTCCATGCCTTTCAGGGGCGGCCCGGCTATTTTGATTTCTGGGCCATCAGCCGGGACCAGCTCCAGACAAGCGGGCTCTCACCTCGCAACATCGCCCTGGCCAGCCTCTGCACCCGTTGTTCCCCTGAGTTTTATTCCTATCGTCGCAACCACCACACCGGCCGTTTTGCCTCGGTCATCGGCCTGGCCTGACCTCCCCTGTTACCAAACTTCCGAGGACCACCTTTTGCCGCCCGCCAGCCTGCCAACTAACCCCCGCGTCCTGGCCATCGCCATTCTTCGCCAGGGCGCGGAAAATGGCGTGGCCATCGACCAGTTGCGCGACGAGGAACTGCGCCGCCACCGCATGGCGGACGTGCGCGACCGCCGCCTGGTCATGGCCCTGGTGTATGGCGTGCTCCGCTGGCAACGCTATCTCGACTGGGTGCTGGCCGAACATGCCCACCATCCGCTACAAAAGATGAAACCATTGACCCTCCAAGCCCTGCGGGTCGCCATCTTCCAAATACTCTTCATGGACCGCATTCCCGACTCCGCCGCCATCAATGAAACCATCAAGATATTGCAGGCCGCCCACCAACCCCGCTGGCTCACCGGCTTTGTAAACGCGCTGCTCCGCGCCATCAGCGCCAGAAAAACAGCCCTGCCCGGTCCCAGCGAGGCAGAAAAAGTGCCATGGCGCGTTGGCCTCAGCCACCCGGACTGGCTGCTGGAGCGTTGGCAGACCCGCTACGGCCACGAGGCAACCGCGCGCCTCTGCCAGGCCAACAACACGCCCCCGCCCCTGATACTCCGGCTCAACCCCGCCAGAACCAACACCAATAACTTTCTGGAGCTCTTGACCCAAGCGGGCATTGTGGCGGCACCAGGCGCCGTGGCGCCAGACAGCGTGGTTTTGCATGGCGCCCTGCCGGCCGTAGAGGACTTGCCAGGCTTTGCGGCAGGCCTTTTCATGGTCCAGGACCAGGGGGCCCAGCTTATTCCGTTGCTTTTTGGCCCTCTGCCGGCCGGCCCCCTGTTGGATGGTTGCGCCGGCCTGGGCGGCAAAACCACCCATCTCGCCAGCCTGCTGCCGGCCGGCGCCCGCTTGGTGGCCGTGGAACCGCACCCCCTCAGAAGCATCCGGCTGCGGGAAAACCTGACCCGGCTCGGCTATGTCGATCGGGTGGAGATTATCCCGACTGGCCTGGCGGAATACGCCCATGATTGCCAAAAGCAATTCCCGAGCATTCTGCTGGACGTGCCCTGTTCCGGACTGGGGGTCATCCGGCGGCATCCGGAGATCCGCTGGCGCCGACGCTTGACCGACCTGGCCCGTTACCAGGCCATGCAGTCCGAACTCCTGAACATGGCCGCCCCCCTACTGGCCCCTGCTGGCGTGCTGGTGTACGCCACATGCAGCACCGAGCCCGAGGAAAACGAGGCAGTCATTGAGCGCTTTTTGGACCACCACCCTGATTTTTCCATAAGCCCATGCACTCCGACGCTACCGCCCGTTGCCCGAATTTTTGTGGATGATTGCGGCTTTTTCCGCACCATCCCGAACCTGAGCGGCATGGATGATTTTTTCGCCGCCCGGCTGGTGCATTCCGGCTGAGATGCCTATTGTTACGTGAGGCAGCACGATTCAGATATTTTGGTTCATTCGTATTGAAGTTGAAAAGTAACTACTCAGGTCTATAGGCTGTAGGCATTTAGACTGTTAGCAACAGCGAAACACGAAATATAAAGCTGAGTTGAGCAGCTCGTCTGCTCATACGAAACTTATGCCCTTGCGGTATAAGTCGTACTGTGTTCCGCATACGCTCCGTTTTTTTGCCTAACAGTCTACAGCCTAACGGGCTAAACAACCTGAGCAGTTACGTTGAAAAGGACAAAGAGGTACTGGACATAGTTTTTGGTTGAACATAGTCGTCATTCCCGCGCAGGCGGGAATCCAGTATTTTATGGATGTCGAGGCAAATCTGGACCCCGGCCCCCCCCCTTATCCCCCTTGTCAGGGGGTGAAGCCTATAAGCCTCCGTTGATAAGAGGAGGCTTGGCGGGGTTTAGATACGCAAGCAGATGTGTTACATGGTACTGGCATCCGCAAACCACATAGAACTGGATGGCAGCCAGAGGGCAGCCATTAACTTTCAGCTTTGAGCTTTCAGCTATTCCTATGGAACAAACCCACATCCGCATCCGCGGCGCCCGGATGCACAATCTGAAAAACGTCAGCGCCGACCTGCCGCGCAACAGCCTGACCGTGTTCACCGGCCTGTCCGGTTCCGGCAAGTCCACCCTGGCCTTTGACACCCTCTATGCCGAGGGCCAGCGCCGGTACGTCGAGTCGCTCTCCACCTACGCCCGCCAGTTCCTGGGCCAGATGGAAAAACCGGACGTGGATTCCCTTGATGGCCTGAGCCCGGCCGTTTCCATCGAACAGCGGACCACCAGCCGCAACCCCCGTTCCACCGTCGGCACCATCACCGAAATCTACGACCATTTCCGACTCCTCTTCGGCCGGGCCGGCCGCCCCTGCTGCCCCAAATGCGGCATGGAGATCCGCCCCCAGTCCATCCAGGACATGGTGCAGAGCCTCATGGCGTCGCCGGCGGGCACCAAGCTCATCCTGCTCGCCCCATTGGTGGACGGCAAAAAGGGCGAACACCGCGAGGTACTGAACCGGCTCCGCAAGGATGGCTATGTCCGGGTGCGGGTCGATGGCGTGATTCGCAACCTGGACGAGGAGATCACGCTGGACAAAAAACGGCGCCACCATGTCGAGGCCGTGGTGGATCGGGTGGTAATCAAGGATGAGGTGGCCCGGCGGTTGACCGATTCCGTGGCCACGGGTGTGCGGCTGGCCGAAGGCTTCCTGCTCGTCCATTTTCCGGCCACCGGCGACGAGGTTCTGTTCAGCGAACATGCCGCCTGCATCCAGTGCGGTCTTAGCCTGCCCGAACTGTCGCCGCGACTCTTCTCCTTTAACAGTCCCAAGGGGGCCTGTCAGGCATGCGGCGGCCTGGGGGTAAAGCAATTCTTCGACCCCCGGCTGGTGGTCGCCGACCCTGGTCTCAGCATCAACGCCGGGGCCATCGCCCCCTGGGGCCGGCGCAAACCCCTTTCCTATGCCGGGCAGTTGCTGGCGGCGCTGGCCGACCATTGCCACTTCGACCTGGCCACCCCATTCGGCAAGCTGCCGGAAAAGGCCCAGCAGGCCGTACTGTATGGCACTGGCCAGGAGGAGATCGGCTTCGAATACCAGAAGGGCCGGCGTCACCTGACCTTTCATGCCCCCTTCGAGGGGGTGGTGCCCAATCTTGAGCGCCGCTACCTGGAGACCGCCTCCCCGGCGGTGCGCGAGGAACTGGCCCGCTTTTTAAACGAGCAGACCTGCCCGAACTGCGGGGGCGCACGCCTGAGGCCCGAGGCCCTGGCCGTGAAGATCGGCGACTGGACCATTAACCAGCTCACCCGTCTCTCCATCCGGCAGCTTAGCGAAGCACTGCCCAAAATTTACTGGCAACCGCAGCAGCAGCTCATTGCCGCCCCGGTGCTTAAGGAGATCAACGAACGCCTCGCCTTTCTCCTCGACGTGGGCCTTGACTATCTGTCGCTTGACCGCGGCGCCTCGTCGCTCTCGGGAGGCGAGGCCCAGCGCATCCGCCTCGCCTCCCAGATCGGCTCTCGCCTGGCCGGTGTGCTTTACATCCTGGATGAGCCGAGCATCGGCCTGCACCAGCGCGACAATGCCCGCCTCATCCAGACCCTCACCAAGCTCCGCGATCTAGGCAACACCGTCATTGTGGTGGAGCACGATGCCGACACGATCATGGCCGCGGACTATATTCTGGACATGGGACCGGGGGCCGGCACCCATGGCGGCAACATCGTTTACAGCGGCGATGTAGCAGGGCTGCTCGCCGACCCCGCCTCGCTTACCGGCGCTTACCTCACCGGCCGACTGTCCATCCCGCTGCCCGCTGTTCGGCGCCGGGCCAAGGCCAGCACCCCAAAAATCACCATCCACCGGGCCGTGGTCAACAACCTCAAGGAGGTCACGGTGGCCCTGCCTCTTGGACTCATGACCTGCGTCACTGGCGTCTCCGGATCGGGCAAGAGTTCCCTGATCATGGAAACCCTCTACAAAGGGATTGCCGCGGCCCTGCCTGCCCACCGGGGCGCGAACTTTTCGATGCCGGCGAGCATCAGGGGCGAGGCCGACCGCTTCCAGAAGATCACCGGTCTGACCAGCATCGACAAGATCATCGACATTGACCAGGGCGCCATCGGCCGAACGCCGCGCTCCAACCCGGCCACCTACACCGGCGTGCTGACCCCGATCCGCGACTTGCTGGCCCGGCTGCCGGAATCCCGGGCCCGGGCCTACACGGCCGGCCGCTTCAGCTTCAATGTCAAGGGCGGCCGCTGCGAGGCCTGCGAGGGCGATGGCGTCCTCAAGATCGCCATGCACTTTCTCCCCGACATCTATATCACCTGCGAGACTTGCAAGGGCAAACGTTACAATGAAGACACCCTGGATATTCGTTACCGGGGCAAGAACATTGCCGACATCCTGGAGATGACCGTGGAAGAGGCCCTGGCCTTTTTCGCCAACGTGCCGCCCCTGCGCCACCGCTTGCAGACCTTGAACGACGTGGGCCTGTCCTACATCGCCCTTGGGCAGGCGGCTACCACCCTGTCCGGCGGCGAGGCGCAACGCATTAAACTGGCCCGCGAGCTGGCCCGCCGCGGCACCGGCCGCACCCTTTACATTCTCGACGAACCCACCACCGGTCTGCACCCGGCCGATATCCAGCATTTGCTTCTCGTTCTGGGCCGTCTGGCAGACGCCGGCAACACGGTAGTCGTCATCGAGCACAACCTGGACGTCATCAAGGTGGCCGACCATGTGATCGACCTCGGCCCCGAGGGAGGCGACGGCGGCGGTTGCATCGTGGCCCAGGGCACGCCGGAGGAGGTGGCCGCTAATCCTGACTCCCACACCGGCCGTTATCTGCGGAAGATGCTCGCCGGAGCATAACAACCAAAAGAATATTTTACATGGGCCGGCCATTTGTGTTTAATGATCGGCAAACAGAAAATGGCTCGGAATGCTGAACACTGCGGTTGTTTGGCGAGCATGGCAGAAACTTCAAATAGGAAAGGACATCATGACTGAAGAAAACGCCACACCCACGGCGGAGAGCAACACCCCCGCCTTTCGGCTGCAAAAGTTGTACGTCAAGGATCTCTCCTTTGAAAACCCCAATGCGCCGGAAGTATTTCAGGTGAAGCAGGGAGAGCCCAAGACCGAGGTCAACCTGAACATGAAGAACAAGAGGCTGTCCGAGGATGTCTGGGAGGTGAGTTTAGGGCTTACCGTGAAGATAGCGGGCAACGACGACAAGACCCTCTTCATCATCGAGGTGGAGCATGCCGGCGCCTTCATGATAAAAAACATCCCGGCCGAACACATGCCCATGGTGCTGAACGTGGAATGCCCGAACATCATGCTGCCCTTCACCCGCCAGATCATCAGCCAGGCCACGGTGGACGGCGGCTTCATGCCCTTCCTGATCGAGCCCATCAACTTCCTGGCCCTGTATCAGAATGCCAAGAAGAAGCAGGAAGGGGGGGAAGAGGCAAAGCAATAGCCTTTTCCTGTCAGATCAAGTTACCCACAAAAAAACCCGGACCCCATACTGTTGGGATCCGGGTTTTTAAATTTTCAAACTGGGCCCGCTCGGCGTTGCCGGCCAGCAACCAAAATTATTCCTTGGTAATGGTCACCGGGATATCGATTGACTGACCAGTAAAATTATCGGTAACCGTGATGGTATCTTGAATCACGTCACCGGAAGAAAGCGCGGGATTAGTGTAAACATAGAGCCCACCGATCGACGGAATAGTGCCATTCGGGTCGACATTGGCAAACTGATGATGATCAGAGCCGCCGGAAGAACTCACAGCCTCTGCCACAGAGGTGGCCCCAGCGGCCATCGTTAAATCCAGGCTGGTGGGGCTGACGGTAAAGATACCATGCATGTAGTAACACAACTTTTGCGAATGAGTACCATACGGGGTGCCATCCACGGACACCGTTAAGCAACCCTGCTTCCCGTCGCCGTCCAAGTCATTCTGCCACGAAACGGGATAGTCGGTGCCTCCATAAACACCATCTGCCAGGGTAGCATCATAACTAGTACTTGAACCAGCATCCGTAGAAATCGTGATCGTAGTTTCCCCTACCAGGCGATTACCGTGTTCCGAATCTGCGACCTGGACATAGAAACGAACCGTCTCCGTATTGTAAATGCCATCAGACCAGAGGCCCATACCCTGCAACGAGGCTCCAAGGGGTACGATATCGATTTGCAAATGACCAGAGTGCATTACCTCACCAGTGGTGAACAGGGTGTTATTAAGGTTGGTGGGGGTATTGCCATTCACCGCCGCCCACGTACCGCCGCTGTCCAGGCTCTTGAAGACGCTGCGACCTTCACTGCCAGCGTAAAGCAGGTCTGCACCAGCCTGGCCGACTACCGCCAGGCTGTCGAGGGCATGGGCGCCCGTAGTGGCAGGCAGGTCGGCCACCTTGCTCCAGTTCACCCCATTGTCAACGCTCTTGTATACCCCGCCATGCGGCTCGGAGCGATCCAGAACATCGCCAAAGGAGGCAACGTACAGGGTGCCATCAACATCATCACGGACTATAGCTCGGGCGTCCGCATTAGTGGGGTCCGTATCGGTAATCTTGGTGACCGGGGCATTCCAGGTAACACCGCCATCGGTGGAATAATGGATGCCGTTCTTACCGGCAATCCAGACCATGGCCACTGGGGCCGCCGGTAGCAAGGTGATACTCCGCACCTCGGTTTCGTTGATGGGTTTTGCCATGGTGCCGGTCTGCTTGGTCCAGGTAGTCCCACCGTTCACAGTTTTAAACAGGCCATCGCCATCGCTACCAGCTAAAAGCTCGGTCGGCGCGGCGCTGTTAATGGCCAACGACAGGACATTCTTCCCAAAACTCACTCCCTGACCATTGGCCATGGTCGAGGCCCGAACCCAGTTACGCCCACCGTCCACGGTCTTCCAAACTCCGTCCCCGTATGTTCCGGCCCAGATGGTCTTGGCGTGTCCCAGGTTGACGTCGTAGTCAGCGGGGTCAGGGTTGACCGCCAAGGCATAAACCGGCCAAGGTACACTGGATTCCGCATCATAATCAACCTCGACATTTAGGTCAGCGTCAAGATGCCCACCGCCAAAGTCATCAAGAATAAAAATACCATCGCCTGAAAAATCAAAGTCGGTAGTCTCAACCCCGCCAACCAGCACCTTCATCCTGGATCGCACCCCGGAAAACTCATTGTTAAAATTGAAAACCTGCCAACCAATACCATTCGTCGGATTCGTTGGATCGACATCAAAGCCAGTGGTTACCCCAAGGTTGTCGGCCAAAATACGACGGCGTCCAGTAATGGTGCTCCAGTTCTCGCCACCATTCGTGCTGATAAAGACTCCCTTGTCGGTGGCCGCGTAGATTACCTCCGATGCATTACTGATAATAACAAGATCACGAACAATGGTGCCCTTTAGGTTGGCAAACTTGGCAGCGCCGGTCTCTTTGAGCGGCCCTCCCACAATTTTCCAACTCGTCCCAGCATCAGTGGTTTTAAAAACCCCACCGCCATCGGTGCCCGCGTAAACTATGTTCTCATCAATCGGGTCAACGGCCAGGGCTAACACCTTGGAATGGTTGCCGCCAATGGTCTGGGCCGAGACCTGCACAAAGCCGTCCTCAGGGTCAGGGGAGCTGGTAGTGACGGTGCTCATGAACACCGAGGCGGTGGCGTCGGACGATGCAAACGTGCCGGTGGCCAAAACCGAGGCATAGTCTGTCTGAAAGCTCACCTGAACGTTAGGAGCAACGGGGTTGCTGAAATAATCGGAGATGTCAGTCCGCACTTCCTGGGTAAGGCCATGGGTAATGAGTCCTTCAATATTGAGAGGACCAAAAGACAAGCCAAAGGCATTACCACTGGGCAGGCCACCGGTAATGGCGACGGTGACGTCGGTTTGCATGGTGGGATCACTGTGCAGCGAGGCCCGTATCTGCACGGTGCCGGCCTTGATGCCCGAATTAAAAACCGTAGTGACCTTGGAATCAACCGAGGCTGCTTGGACATTGTTGAGCTTTTCCCCGCCGTTCAACCCGCCGTGCAAAATCTCGAAATCCACCACATGAGCGCCAGTGACCGGGTCATTATTGATATCAACGATCTGAAAGGTAAGGATGATGGATTCCGTGGCACCGGCGCCGGTGATGCCGATCACGGCCGGGGACGGATTGGTGCTTTCCAGGATAATGTTAGAGGGAACACCGGGCAGTTCGATCGGCCCCGGGACATCCCCCCCGCCGCCCCCGCCACCAGCGTCGGCCGCCAACTCCGCGGCAGTTGGGGGCGTGCCGCCGCCGGAACAGGAGACCAGCAGCGGGATCGCGGAGAAAAGCGAAAGAGCCAGCAACACCCTGAACAGCAAGGTGACAGCGTTCATTCTCGGAAACGGTGATGCCTTCATGCCATTCTCTCCAGGCAGGCCGCCCCCTGGTTGGTTCCGTGGGGCGGTGCAATGCTTACGTTACATGTAGAGTTCGTTCTTGACCCAGAAGTCCTCGATCAGGGCGGCGACCGCCCGATTGACGGCGGTCTGAAAGAGCGCGTCCGGGTTATTGTCGGCAAAGACCGTCTGGGGCGCCACCTTCACGTCCACCCGGTTGGTCCACACCACGTCGCCGGTCTCGGCGTTCTGAATCCAGACCCGAAGCTGCACCGCGGCCTGATTGGTCTGGCCGCCCTGCTTGGCAAGATAGGCGACGCCGGCGCCGGCCGCGCCCCATACGGCCGAGTTGGCGCCCGAAGGATCAATCCGATCGGCATAGGTATAAGGGTTGGTGGCGCTGTCGCCCAGCATGGCTCCAACGCCGTAACCGAGGGACATGGCTTGCAGGGTGTCATAGTTATCCGTTTTGGCAAAGCCATAGAACGCCTGAGTGGCCGAGTCCACCACAAAGGGGAGCAGCCCCATCTTCAGCGGCTCCCAGGTGTTTTCCTTCTCCATGCCGTATTTGATGATCCGGCCCCTGAGAACGAAGCGGGCGGCGAAATCACGACCGATCTGACTGATCATCTTGCTGTCCAACCCATGGGTGCCCGGGGTTCTTTCCGGGTTATCGGCGTCAACGCCGCCGGTCGTTGCCCGTTGTTCCCGGGCCAGGATGCCGCTCAGTTCGTCTTTCATCACTTCGGACCAATTGGCCTGCATCTCGTTACGCACCGAGCCGGTGCGGGCGGAGAATGCCGGGTCAACGAGCTTGATGACATTCTGGGTCACCAGATAACGCAGGGTATCCTCCTGGACCGGCACGGCAAAGCCGCGGGCCACCAACTGATCGGTCAGCGCCTCGGTTATGGCCATGTTCCGCCGGGAGACGGCCTGGATGTCGTCGGCGTAGGAATAGTCCGCAAAGGGAAGGATGACGACCTTCCGGTTAACCGCGCAGGGCGATGCGGGCACGGCTTGCGGAACACTCACGGTTTCCGTCACGATCTGCCCGCAGCCGGCCAGCAGCAGGGCCAACATCCCGTAGAGGATTATTTTCATGCCTGACATAACTGAATCTCCTTCCTGATCCGCATTGCTGGTTTTGTGTCAATCCCAGTAATTTTCTGGTCATTAACTTCAGGATATTATCTTAGGCCGCATCAGGATGATCAACTCCTTCCTGCCGTCCTTCTTCGCATCCGACCTGAACAAATTCTTAAGAAAAGGAATATTACCCAGAACCGGAACCTTCTTGGCCGTCTGGCCCTTTTCCGTATCAATCATGCCGCCGACGACCAGCATGCCGCCGTCTATGACCCGCACCGTGGTGTTCAGTTCCCTGAGCTTCACCACCGGCAGACCTACCCGGCTTCCCGTGACTCCGCCAAAGGTCTCGTAGGTGAGGTCTTGCAGTTGCGAGGTAACCGGCATCAGGTTCAAAATTATTTCATCGTTCTCCATGATGGTGGCGACCACGCCCAGGCCCAGACCTGAAAAAACGCTGTCCGTGCTGATGGTGAAGGTGGTGATGCCATCCTTGGTGGTGTCGGAGGAAACCTTGCTGACATAGGTCTGGTCTTCACCGATGTTGATCATGGCGGGTTGACCGTTCATGACACTGATCTTGGGATTGGAAAGGATTCTGGTTTCCCCTTGGGTCTGAAGGGCGTCGATGACCAACGAGAACGCCTTGGCGTTCATGGTCAAGCTCCGATTATCACCCAACGGGGTTGCCGCCTCGATGTTGCCGAAGGTGATATTGAAGTCGAAGTTGGCATTCTTCAGAAGTTTGCTCCAATCAACGCCGGTGTTCGAATCGTTCTGCAATACGACTTCAACAATCTTGGCCTCGATGGAGATCTGCCGGTACAGTTCCTTTTTGAGATTACCGATGTACTCGGCTACTTTCTCCTGCAGAGGCCTGGGCGCGGTAACCGTTATCAGGCCGATTGGCTTATCGATCGTATAATAGCCTTTGCCGATTCTGGCCGAGCCGCCGCCCATTGCTGGTTGCAGGGCAGCGCCCTGCGCCCCGGCGGCTGGTTGCTTGCCGGCCCCCTCGGCCGTGAGGGCGGCGGCCGGTCCGCTGGCCTGCTTCGCGGAAGCCTCCCTCTGGGCATCTTCAGCCTCCCACGTCTGGAGGATGTTGTTCAGATTGGTCTGGATGTTCCCCCAGACGTCAAAATTATTCGCATCGCTGGTGAGCTTGACATTGCCCACCACATTATTGCCGGAGGATTTATTACCCAGGACATCACCGCCAACGCCGGTGTTATATTTAGAGGCCAGGAAGGGCATGGCAATCTGGAAACGCCGCGTTTCCTTGTACTTGACAACAATGGTGTTGCCTTCAACCATATGATAGTAATCAAGCTGGCGCAGGAGATTGGCGATTGAAGAGAAAAAGTCGTCTTCCGCACGGATATCCACGTCCACCATGGCCCATTGGTTCACATCACTGGCCCAGGAAATATTCATGCCTTTCATTTCGGCCAACCGCTTGATGATGTCCCGCAGGGGCACCGGACCGGTGGTGGTTGAGATGTCGGCGCCCACCGGGATAGCCACGTCCTTCTCTTCCAGGGCCAGGGTGGCGGCGGCGACATCACCGGCCGCATAGGACGGCTGCTGGAAACGGGCGGGCAAGGCACTGCCCCCCGCCGCCTCGCCCGGCACGGTAGATGTTTCCATCACCTCTTCCACCGGGGCCGCTTTCAGCCGCTCAGGCGAGGCCGTGGCCCCTTGCGCCTCCCGGGCCGCCGGCGCCGCCATGGGCGCACACGAACAGAGCATCCCCAACAGGGCCAAGGCCGCGCATCCGGGCAGGATTTTTTTCAAAACTCTCATAACAGGCATCTTCCTTGCGGTTGTCTCGCTGTCACCCATTTGCCAACTCCTCATGGCCGGCCGGCTTTTTGTGCATCCCTGCACCATTGCTGTACTTCTGTTGAACCATTCCGCGGCCAAACGCATTGAGCGCTTTTCCCGGCGCGCTTTCCCCCATCCCCTGCTTGCCGCCTATCGAGCGACCCGAGCCGTGATGTAGCGTTTCAAATCCGGTGGCACATCGAAGCCGGAGAACAAGATGGCCCGGTATTGCTCAACGGCCTTATCGCCCTGGCCCAGCTTGTCGAACAGGCGGGCCTTGTTGACCATGGAATCCACGGTATCGGCATGCAACCCGCTACAAGTGTTCAAGAGGGCCAGGGCCCCGGCATTGTCACCTTGCTGTTCCAGAAAGGCGGCGTAGCCCTGCAGAGCGGCAGCCTGAGGCCGCGCTCCCTGAATGGCCTGCTTGAAGAAGACCAGCGCCTCATCCTTTTTCTGCATGTTGGCCAGGCCGATAGCCGCCTGCAAGGCGGCCCCGGTATCCTGCGGATTGATGCGCAAGGCCTGTTTGGCGTAATAGACCGCCTTTTCATTCATCCCCAGCGGCACGAGGCAGAGCGAAGCGATCTGGCTGGCCAACTGCCCATTTTCGCGCCACAGACCAAAGGCCTGCTCGTACATGGCCAGGGCGCCCGGATTGTCCTTGGCCCGAATTTTGGCATTGGCCTGCCGGACGAGATTCCTGGCCTCCACCTCTTCCTTGGGGATGGCCAGCCGTTCCTTGACACTGATGGCCGCCTTCTCCTCGACAGCCACGTCCGACTCCCCGGCCTTAAAGGCAAGCCGATCCACGGCCCGCTCCGGCCAGTCGATCTTCCTATCCTTGGGCAGAATCATGATGGTGTTGAAACGCTCCATCTTCTGGAGGTCTTTCAGATTCAGAATGACATCCAGGGCAAAATCCCAGGGCACATCGTTCAGGGCCAGGGTCAGGGAACCCTTTACCGCCTCGTCCACCACGATGTTGAGACCACTCACCTCACCGATGAGCCGAAAGACATTGTGCAGGTCTATCTTGAAAAAATCGACCGTGATCCGTTCCTTGGTGTATCCGGCAAAGGCCAACTCCTCCCGGCCCTGAGCGGCAGGAACGGTCTTGGCCGAGGCCTCCTCGCTGTCGGCTGCCTCATCGCCACCCTCGGTGTCTTGCTCGATCAACGATGCCACCAGGCCAGCATCCCCCGGTTCGTCGGCGGTTGCCGCGGCAACGGCGGAAAAACGCACCACAATATCATTGCCCTGGCGCTCGACGGCATACTGACTGTCGCTCTTCAGGAGCATCTCAAGCCTGGTGACGGCAGGTTTCTGGTCGCCGAGCCTGGCGGCCCGGACCTCGACCACCGGCCCGGCGGCGGGCTTCATGGGCAGATGTACCGATTTGGCGATGGTGGCGTCGGCGATATCCAGAACAATCCGCAGCGGCTCGAAGAGTTCATACATGGTGTAGGTAGGCGCGGAGCCCCCTTGCACGGTGATCAGAAACCCATCGGGCTCCTGAGCCAACTGGATGCCGCCAATCCGGTAGGACGCTGCATCCGCCCCCGCATCGGCCGTCGCCCAGGCCAGGCCGCAGGTCGACACCAGCAGGGCCGCGGCCAACAGCAGCACCAGATGAGAGCGAGTCTTCGGGATCATCACTCGTTTACCCCCTCTTTCTTCTTCAGGACCATCTTCATAGTCTTGTAGGTTTTCTTCTTGGCCAGGCTGTTGACGGACACCAGCTCGCGAATTGACACCTCGTTGGCCGCGATGTCGACGACCACCCCGTGCCGCCCGAGTTTCGTACCTTTGCGTACCACATACCCTTTACCAGCGGAGTCCTGCACCATGGCCATGGCCTCCTGGTCGGTATTGAGAATACCAACCAGGGTAAGTTGACCGGGCTCGAAAAGCTGCATGCCGGTCAGTGCGCTTTCCTCGATCTTCTGTTCGGCCTGTACCCGTTGCTCGGTGATAAAGGGCAGGAAGGGATCGGACCGGCCCTCGGTCCGGTAGATAAACCCTGCCTTCTCCCCGTCGGGCAGCAGTTGTCTCAGGATATCCTCCACCTGCGCTTCCTTGCTGCCTTGCGCCTCCGGGGCCGCCTCCTGACCGGCGGCTGTCGTCTGGATCTACCGGCGATCTGGGCCTGGGCCAGACGCGGACCCATGGGGCGGATGACCAAGCAACAAAGGCTCAGCATAGCGATGAGCATGGCCATTGGTGCCGTTGTTCCGCCGGATTGATGAGTGCCGTGCCCTGCCAGCAACATATTCACCTTATCTCCGTCCTTTCTTCGTGCCCGTGGCGGCCGCCGCGCCGCTCGCCTTTGCGGCCTCGCCCGGCTCGAGGAACCGGTAAGTCACGAGACTCAGCTTGGTGCTAAGCTGCACCTCGCCGCCCTCCACCTTGGGCGTACCCATGGCAAGGTCGGAGGCGGTAACGATCCGGTCCAGTTTGCTCACCTTGTCGAGGAAAAGGCCAACATTGTGATACGGTCCGTTGACGGTGATGTCCACCGGGATCTCGGCATAAAAATCCTGCATGCGCTCCGCGCCAGGCTTGAACGACAGAAAATCCAGCCCCGAGGCGGATCCCTGGCTGGAGATATTGGTCAACAGGGAGGGAATTTCCTTTTTCTGGGGCAGCAGGCGGGAGGCCTGGGCGAAATTCTGCTCGGTCTTTTCCTTCTCGGCCCTGTGCTCGTCGAGGTGAGCGGCCACGGCCTCGGCCTTCTTGATCTCCTGCTCCAGACCTTCCTTGGTCTGTCTGAGCGTGGCGATCTCCTTGTTCTTGGGCGAAACGTACAGAAACATGAAGGCAATAACAGGCACGGCCAGCGCGGCCCCCCAGACCAGCAGCTTGGGCTGCGTCTTGAGGCCCACGTACTTGGTGTCAACAAAGGTATTGAATGCGGTCGTGACCTTGTCGAGAGCCATTTATTTTTTCTTCCCTTTCTGCTGGTCCGCCGTCGGCGCCGCTTGCGCCTGCTCCTTTCCTACCCCGATACTCAGGGTGAATGCCTTCAACTTCATGCCCGCCACCTCGGTCTGGGCGGAACTTTCCAGATCGGCACTGGCAAAGACCGGCGACCTGGAAAGCCCTATCATATATTGGGCAATGGTGGCGTTATCAAGGGCAACCCCGGCCAGCTTCAGGGTGCCGCCCGACTGCTGCAGGGAATTGAGCCACATGCGGTTGGGTGGCGTCAGGTCGGCGATCACATCAAGAATCCGCACCGCCACCTGCGAGCCCTTCTTGAGCTTCTGGATGGTGTCGATCTTGGCCTCGAGGTTCTGCTTCTGCTGCTTCAGCTCCTCGATCTCCTTGATGATGGCATTGTATGAATTTTTCTTGACCAGCAACTCTTGGTTATGCCGGTTCAAGGAAGCGATGGTGTGGGCGATGACGCCGCTGGCCACGCCGATTGCCAGCAGCAATACCAGCAGCGAGAAGGCAAAGACAAAGAGCTCCTGGACCGCCCCCTGGCGTCGCTTGATTTGCCTGATCGGCAAAAGGTTGATTCGTACCATACGGTTTCCGTGCGGATCCTCTCCCAGCCTCACCAGGCCGCAAGTCGCGTGGCGAGCCCGGTGGCCAGGGCCATTTCCGGGGCAACAGTCCTCAGATAACCGGGGTCAATCCGGTTCCTGTCAAAATGCATCTTGGCAAAGGGGTCAAAGATGGAGGCCGGGAGGCCGGTCTCCTCACTAAAATACTGATCCAGGCCTTTGAGCTTGGCGCCGCCGCCGCTCAAAACCAGGGAGGAGATCGCCTCCTCAGGGTAATTGGAATAGTAGAAATCCAGGGCCCGCTTTACCTCACCCACCCACTGGGAACAGGTGTTGACCACGATCTCCTCCAGGCCGGCCTGTCGGGATCCAACCGGAATCTGGCCCAGTTTAAGATTTTCGGCCTCTTCATAACTCAGGCTGAATCGGTTCTGGATCTGCTCGGTGAGAGCATGGCTGCCCATGACTACGTCCCGGGCGAGGATGGAGGCCCCCTTGGAAATGATATTGATGTTGGTCTTGGCGGCGCCTATGTCTACCAGCGCCACATTCTGGTCCAGGCCGAAATTGGCCTCGTAGGCGTTCTCCAGGGCAAAGGCGTCGACATCCACCACCACCGGTTTCAAGCCAGCGACTTGCAGCATGTTGAGGTAGCCATCCACCACCTCCTTCTTGGCCGCCACCAGCATTACGTTGGTGCGGCCCTCGCTGCCGGCGTTACTCTTCAAATCCTGATAGTCGAGATAGACCTCGTCGATATCAAAGGGAATGTACTGTTCGGCCTCGGCATGAATGTGGGCCTCCAACTCCGCCTCGGTCATCACCGCGAGATTGATCTTCTTGACGATAACGGAATAACCGGATATGGAGATGGCCACCTTGCGGTTTTTGATCTTGAGATGTCTGACCAGGCCGGCGACGACCTCGGCAACCGCCTCGGCTTCCAGAAGCACCCCGTCTTCCACGGCGGCCGGCGGCAGCAGGGCGCTGCCCAGGGTCTGCAGCACAAACCCCTTGTCCGTGGCGCCCAGTTCACATATCTTCACCGCATGGGAGCCGATATCAAGGCCCAAGGCGAGTTTCTGCTTTCCGGAAATAGTAAACGGGAATCGAGAAGTCAGGGTCATAGCGCTAGTATGGCGGCCCCGCCCAATGAGGCGCGGCCCTCTCCATTTCCCCCCCCCCTTTCTAAGGCAACCCCTAGCCATCTCAAGCCATGAACAGGCCTGAGAGAGCACACCCCGGTAGCAATCGGCATTCGGCACGGAACACCTGGATGTATTAAAGACACTAAAGACCAAAGTATGTCAAGCTGAATTTTACGGTAATCCGACCTTAAATTCCTAAATATATTAACTAGATTAATTCAATCAGGCATTTTTCCCGGGGGAGTCACCCCACTTTCGACCCGGCAGGTACAAACCGGTTGGCCCTGCTGGCCGCCTGGCCACGGTTTGTTCGGGCGGACCGCGGCCGGTGGGCAAGCGCGGGATTCGACCTTGTGTTTCCGGAGGATTTCGGGTAACTATTGCCAGGGTTCGCGGCGAGTTGCCCACGCACGCAACGCAATGCACTCGGCCGCGGGGCCTGCCTTAAACCCCGGCCGCCGGTTCATCTCGGCAGCAGGCAAAAATGCGCTTCACGCGCTTCACTATTGTTGGATGGAGGTCACAACCTTGGCTGAAAAATCGAAATCCGCCCTCAGGGAAACCATTGAGGCTATTGTCATCGCCCTGGTGCTCGCCCTGTTCATCCGGACCTTCATCGTGCAGGCCTTCAAAATTCCCTCCGGCTCCATGATCCCCACCCTGCTCATCGGCGACCACCTGTTGGTCAACAAATTTCTCTACGGCGTCAGGAACCCGTTGAACGGCCAAGTCTGGATACCGCTCGCCAAGCCGCGACAGGGCGACATTATTGTCTTCAAGTACCCGAGGGATCCTTCCCAGGATTTCATCAAGCGGGTGGTCGGCGTGGCCGGGGACAAGGTGGAGGTCAAGAACAAAGAGTTATTCGTCAATGACGCGCCTTACGTGGTCAAGGGTCCCATCCACTCCGACCCCCAGATCCGCCCAGGTCTGCGCGACAACTTTGGGCCAGTCATTGTGCCGGAGCACGCGGTATTCGTCATGGGCGACAATCGGGACAACAGTCACGACAGCCGCTTCTGGGGTTTTGTTGACCTTACGGCCATCAAGGGCAAGGCCATGATCCTCTATTGGTCCTGGGACAGCGACGCCTCCCTGGCGCAATCAGTGCGGTGGAACAGAATCGGCGACCTGATTCATTGAGTGGCAGAGTGACAAAGGGGCAAAGGGACAAAGAAGTTTCTGCTGAACATTGCTCTGTTTTTCTTCGCTTTGCCACTCTGCCACTTTGCCCCTAGACAAGAATAATTGCCGCTTAGTCTTGTGTCGCGCCCCGCGGAAGGGTATAAAATGACTATGGAAGCAGCCCACCGATTTCCGCACAAGCACCTCCTGAGCCTTGAGGACCTGTCCCGCGACGACATCGGGCTGGTCCTCAGCGTGGCGGCATCCCTCAAGGAAATCTCTACCCGCTCCATCAAAAAGGTTCCCACCCTGCGCGGCAAGACCGTCATCAACCTGTTTTTCGAGCCCAGTACCCGGACCCGCCTGTCGTTTGAAATCGCCGCCAAGCGGATGAGCGCCGACACCTATAACATCGCGGCGGCCACCAGTTCCGCCAGAAAGGGCGAATCCCTGGTGGACACGGCCCGCAACCTCGCCGCCATGGCCCCGGACGTTATCGTTATCCGGCATGCCTGTTCCGGCACCCCGCAACTGCTCACCAACCACATCGACGCCTCGGTGATCAATGCCGGGGATGGCGCCCACGAGCACCCGAGCCAGGGGCTGCTCGACCTGATGACCGTTCAGGAGCACAAGGGTCGCATCGCGGGGCTCACCGTGGCCATCATCGGCGATATCGCCCACAGCCGGGTGGCCCATTCCAACATTATCGGTTTCACCAAAATGGGGGCCAGGGTCCGGGTCGCCGGACCTGCCACCCTGATCCCGCCAGGCATTGCCCGGCTTGGCGCCCAGGTCTGCTCGACGATGCACGAGGCCGTGGACAACGCCGACGTGGTCATGGCGTTACGCATCCAGACGGAACGGCAGAACGAGTCCCTCGTCCCCTCGCTCAGGGAATACGCCCGGTTTTTCGGGATCTCCAGCCGCACCATCGCCGCCGCCAAACCCGACGCCATAATCATGCACCCCGGCCCCATCAACCGGGGGGTAGAGCTCGACCCGGCCCTGGCCGATGGCCCACGTTCGGTCATCCTGGAGCAGGTGACCAACGGCGTGGCGGTGCGCATGGCGCTCCTCTATCTCATCATGGGAGGGAATTAGCATGGCGTCCCCGCACCCGCCCCTGCTTCTAAAAAACGGTCGGGTCATTGATCCGGTGAGCGGCACGGACAAGCGGTGCGCCATCCTGGTGGCCGACGGCCGGATCGCCGGTACCGGCAAGCAGTTCCGCGCCAGTTCGCTGCCCGCCGGCGCCCGGACCATCGACCTGCGGGGGAAATGGCTATGCCCCGGCTTCATCGACATGCACGTCCATCTCCGGGAGCCCGGCGAGGAGTACAAGGAAACCATTGCCAGCGGCACCCGGGCCGCGGCGGCCGGCGGCTTCACGGCCGTGGCCTGCATGCCGAACACCAGGCCGGTGAACGATTGCGCCACGGTCACCGCCCTGATCCTGGAACAGGCCAGGCATGCCCCGGCCCGGGTCTACCCGGTGGGGGCCATCAGCCAGGGCAGCCGGGGCGAGGCCCTGGCCGAATACGGCGAACTGAAAAAGGCCGGCGCTGTCGCGGTCTCGGACGACGGCCGGCCGGTGACCAACGGCCAGCTCATGCGCCGCGCCCTGGAATATGCAGGTAATTTCGGCCTGCGGATCATCTCCCATGCCGAGGATCTAGGGCTCTCCGGGGTCGGGGTGATGAACGAGGGTGACCTCTCCACCCGGCTTGGACTGCGCGGCATCCCGCGGCCGGCGGAAGACATCATGGTCTATCGCGACATCTCCCTGGCCTGCTACACCAGGCGCCCCATCCACATCGCCCATGTCAGCACCAAGGAAACGGTGGCTTTGATCAGGTGGGCCAAGGCCAACGGCTGCCAGGTGACCGCCGAGACCGCGCCCCACTATTTCACGCTGACCGAAGAGGCAATCGGGAAATACAACACCTTGGCCAAGATGAATCCGCCCCTGCGCACCCTGGAAGACGTGGCGGCCATCAAGGCGGGCCTGGCCGATGGCACCATCGACGCCATCGCCTCGGACCACGCCCCCCACAGCCCTTTGGAGAAAGAGGTGGAGTTCGACCTGGCCGCCAACGGCATCATCGGCCTGGAGACCGCGGTGCCCCTGGCCCTGGAGTTGGTCCGGGCCGGCGTCCTTACCGAGGCGCGGCTGGTGGAGCTTTTCTCCGTCAATCCAGCCCGCATCCTGGGGGTCGAGGGTGGCACCCTGGCCGAGGGCGCCCGGGCCGACCTCACGGTGATTGACCCGGCGCGAAAATTCGTCTACACCAGGGATATGGTGGTGTCCAGAAGCGCCAACACGCCCTTCCTGGGCCAGACCTTTCATGGCAAGGCCGTCCTCACCATCGTCGACGGCATGATCACCCATTCCGAGCTATAAGGCAGTCGCCATCAGTGTGTGCCTATAAAATCCTTATCCTCGGCGCCACCGGCATGCTTGGGCACACCCTGTTTGCCCGTCTGGCCGGACGGAAAAATTTTGAGGTTCACGCGACAGCCCGCGGCCGGGTCGGACTTGCCGCATGGTTCTCCCCGCAGCTTCTTGCCAGGATTCACGGTTCCGTGGATGCGACCAATTTTGATTCGATACTGCAAGTGCTGGCCGCGGTCAAGCCAGACGTGGTCATCAACTGCATCGGCATCATCAAACAACTGCCCGTTGCCCAGAACCCCCTTATCGCCATCGGCATCAATGCGCTCTTCCCCCACCGGCTGGCCTTGGCCTGCCAGACCGCCGGCGCCCGCCTGATCCACATAAGCACCGACTGTGTCTTTAAGGGCGACAAGGGCGACTACACCGAAGACGACCCGGCCGACGCCGTCGACCTTTACGGTCGCAGCAAATTCCTGGGCGAGGTGACCGAGCCGCATTGCGTGACGCTGCGCACCTCGATCATCGGCCATGAGCTGCAGGGGGCCCATGGCCTGGTGGAATGGTTTCTCGCCCAACCAGGCAAGGTCCGTGGCTTCACCAGGGCAATCTATACCGGCATGCCAACGGTGGAGATGGAGCGTATCATCGCCGAGCATGTCATCCCGAACCGCAACCTGTCTGGACTGCACCAGGTGTCATCCGCACCCATCAGCAAATATGACTTGCTGCAACTGGTAGCGCGGCAGTACGGCAAGCAGACGGAAATCGAGCGCCATGATGATTTTGTCTGCGATCGATCGCTCGATTCAAGCCGTTTCCAGGCAATGACCGGTTATAAACCCCCGGCATGGCCGCAACTGGTGGAGGCGATGTGGCGGGATTACCAGTGGCGCATCGCCCCTGCCATGCCGCCACTGAACAAACAGCCGGGGGCTTAGTACGCATGGCCAGACCGTGGCAAACCATTGACCGCGTGCCCACCGCCGAGGGGATGCTGGAGTTGCGCCGACGAGGCGACACGGATTTCTTGATCACCATTGCCGACCGGGTGTTGATGAACTCCTCGGCCAACCGCTCCGAGGTGGTGCTGTCGGAATTGGCCTGCCAGGCCATGGCCAATCAGACCAACCCGCGAATCCTCATGGGCGGTCTGGGCCTGGGGTTCAGCCTGCAGGCCGCCCTGGCCAACCTCCCCAGGGAGGCCCGGGTGCTGGTGGCCGAACTGAACCCGGTGGTGCTTACCTGGTGCCAGGGGCCCCTCGCCAGCCTGACCGGCGCCGCGGTCGCCGACCATCGGGTAACCGTGGAGATTGCCGATGTGGCGGATGTGATTCAGCAGGCCGCCAGGCATGGCGACACCAGCCGCTTTGACGCCATCATCCTGGATCTCTATGAGGGGCCGCATGCGGGCGGCAGGGAGGAAGGGGACTACCTGTATGGGGACGCGGCCCTGGCCATGGCCGGCACCGCCCTCCAGCCCGGCGGTGTCTTCGCTGTCTGGTCCGAAGACCCGGACCGGGCCTTTGAAAGACGCCTGGCCGAGGCCGGCTTTACCTTCGCTCGCCAGCGGCCGGGCCGCGGGGGACGTCGGCATGTGGTCTACATCGCCAGGCAGACCCTGGCCAGGCCAACCGGCCACAAGCACCGCGCCCAAAAATCCTAGCCCCCCCTTACCGGCCACGCTGCAACGCCAGCGCAAACATGCCCTGGTTAGCTTGCAGCGTGTGCTCGTCCTGCAGGGCAAGCCGGGCGAAACCCTGCGCCCTTTTCCTGAAATCTCGATATTCAGCAGCGCCAAGGGCAACACATTCCCTTAAGGCCTGCTGGAAAAACTCAGGCCGGTTCAGAGGAAAGGCCCACCCGGCCCCGTTTTCTTCAAGAGCCGACCACGGCGTTTGATCACTGATGAGCACCGGGCAGCCCGCCGTCAAGGACTCCAGAATTACATGGCCGAAATTTTCACCATGGGTAGGGAAAAAGAACAGATCATGCTCGGCGAAAATCTGGGCCACCACACCATGAGCCACCGCACCTTGGTACTCGACCATCACATTAGACGGGAGTTCTTGGATGATGGTCCTGCACTTCTCCCAATAAGCCAGATCCTCCACTGGACCGTAGATATGCAATTGTATTGGCTCGGTCATGCCATTGAGCATCAACAGCAGTCCATCAAGATTTTTCATGGGTGAGATTCTAGACAGGAACAGAACTCGCAATTCGCCTGGCATTTTCTCTAGGCGCCGCGGCGCCCCGACATTCGGCCTGGCCACCGCCGGCAGATCCGGGGCCACCACCACACTGGCGCGGTCCCCGAAAATCCGCCGGATATCCTGCTCTTCAAAGTGGCTGGATGCCTGCCAGGTAATATCCCTGCACATCCCGGACATCTTGACTGCCGCCAGATAACAAATTTTTTTTACAGGACTGATGGCCAGGGCCCCGGCCGAGAATTCCCCGCGCGGGGCCAAAATTACCGGCACCTTGGGGATAGCGCCGAGCCGACGCAGCAGCAATAACTTGATGGCAAAAGGCACTGAGAAAAAACTGTTCAGATAGAGCAGGTCATGCGGGAGCGACCGAAGCAGCCCCCGCAGGTTGCCCATGGTCAGTCGCCGGGCGGGCAGGTACCAGACCCGCGCCTTGCCGACCGCCCTGCCGGCGCCCCCACCCTCTGCGCCGACCCCGTCGAAAAAGGGTTCTTCCTCGCCCAAGTCATGATCGCGGGTAATAACCGTAAAGTCAAAGTCGGCCCCCAAGTGATCAATGAGGTTGGCCAGGGTGCGAATGGGGCCCCCACCCCGGAACCCCGGGAGGAAATAATCCGCAGCGATCAGGATTTGCGCATTTCTCCCTGCCATTGCCTTATTTTGATCCTGTTATCCCATCCCAGCGGTTGCTTAACCTGGCGGTCCCAAGGATCAATTTCAGCACCCGCCACGAGGTATTGGCCACCTGGTATGCGTCCGGGATTGCTTCACGCTTTCCGCTCGCATGCTCGGCAATCACCAGCTTCACCGAGTCCAGCACCGTGGCGAGATCAAGACCGGTCAAAACGATCGTGCCGGCATCGAGTGCCTCCGGCCGTTCCATGGCGTTCCGCACGGTGATGGCCGGAAAGGACAGCATGGCCGCCTCTTCGCTGATCGTGCCGCTGTCCGACAAGGTGCAGATGGCATGCTTCTGAAGAAAGACGTAATCAAAAAATCCGAAAGGCTTCAAGAACATGACCCGCGCATCAATTTTGGCGGCTTGAAGTTGTTCAAGTCTCTTTCTGGTCCGCGGGTGCGTCGAGACGATGACCGGCTTGTCGTATTGCTCTGCCAATGCGTTTAAAATGGTAACGATCTTGGCAAGGTTGTTTTGGTTGTCGACGTTTTCTTCCCGATGGAAGCTGACCACAAAATATTCTTTGGGCTGGATCCGCAGGGCAGCGTGAATTTTTGAATTGTCAATCTGCTCGCGATAATGGCTGAGCACTTCATACATCGGCGAACCGGTCAGATAGATCCGCCGATGCGGCAGGCCCTCGGCAATGAGATGCCGTCGGGCATGCTCGGTGTATACCAGGTTGAAATCGGCGATGTGGTCGATGATCCGCCGGTTGATCTCTTCCGGAACATTGAGGTCAAAGCAACGATTACCGGCCTCCATGTGGTAGATGGGAATTTTCAGTCGCCTGGCCATGATGCAGGCAATGCTGCTATTGGTATCGCCAAGGATCAACACCGCGTCCGGCCTCTCCTGCCGGAGCACCGGCTCGATCTTGACGAGGGTTTCTCCGAGGACGGCGCCCAGCGACGAAGTATCGACCTCCAGAAAATAATCGGGCTTCCGGAGCCCGAGTTCCTTGAAGAAAACCTCATTCAATTCGTAATCGTAATTCTGGCCGGTATGGACGATCACATGCCGCACATGCTGGTCGAGCAGCACCATGATCCGGGCCAGCCTGATAATTTCGGGCCGCGTGCCCACGATGGTCAATACTTTTAGCGAACTTTTCGCGTTGGTCATCATATTTCCCGAAAAGGTAATGGAAGATCGACGGATCGACAAATGCGGGGGCATCGCCGGTCACATGCTACTCGACAACCTCATGTGTATCATTTTTCTCGAGGGCGGCAACCCCTTCATCGCTTAAGCACTGCCTGGATTTCCGCAAGCGAAAGGATCAGCTCCTTGGTTTCCCGTAGCGAGAGCCGGGTGGTGTTTTCAGAGGTATAGCCTTCCTTGGGAAAGGGGATCGCCTCGCCCTCGGAAAAGAATTTGTCGTAATCAATTACACTTAGATGTTTGATCCGGTAATACTTTTCGTACTCCTCGGCCTTTAGCAGTTCCTCGCAGGTAACCAGCGTTTCGTGCTGTTTTTCACCCTCCCGGATGCCGATAATCTGAGAGCCATATTGGTGATTAAAAATGTCGATCATGGCGTCCGCGGTATCCTGCACGGTGGCGGCGGGAGACTTGCGCACCAAGATATCGCCGGACTCGCCGTTTTCCAGGGCAAAGAGCACCAGATCGATGGCCACGGGGAGCGGCATGAGATAGCGGGTCATGTCCGGATTGGTAATGGTTATGGGGAGGTTACGGCCCATCTGCTCGACAAAGAGCGGCAGGACCGACCCCCTGGAGTACATGACATTGCCGTAGCGCACCCCGCAGAAAACGGTCTTGGCTTTAGAGGTTCTGGCCTTGGCGATCATGAGTTTTTCCATCAGGGCCTTGGTCATGCCCATGGCGTTGATGGGGTAGACGGCCTTGTCGGTGCTGAGGACAACCACCTTTTCAACCTCGTATTCCTCGGCGGCATCCAACACATTGCCAGCGCCCATGACGTTGGTTTTTACGGCCTCGTCAGGAAAAAATTCGCAACTGGGCACCTGCTTCAGAGCAGAGGCATGAAAGACATAATCGATATTTTTCATGACGTTGAAGACGCTTATCCGATCCCGGACATCGCCGATAATGAAGGTCAGCAGGGAATTGCGGAATCTGTTCCGCATATCGTGCTGTTTCTTTTCATCCCGGCTGAAGATCACTATCTCCCTGGGGGTGGTTTCTTCAAGGAGTTTGGCCACCACCTCATGGCCAAAAGAGCCAGTCCCGCCGGTGATCAAAATTCTCTTCTGATGCAATTTGCTGTGCCGCGCCATATTCTTTCCCCTGCAAAATTCATGGATTCGTAAAAATCTAAGTAACTATCCAGCTTGTGTCGGCATTGAAGCGTTCCCGGGTTGCGGTTCCGCTGGATAGTTACAAATTCAACAATGTTTTCTGACGTCTCTCGCTCCTCACGCCACCGACAATTTGCGCAGCTTGAACGCTTGCGGCCAGAGCACCAGAGCGCGATGCAGCAAAACATACAGTTCAGCGACCACCATGAGAACCGCGAAGGCGACCGCATTCCCCTGGCCGGCAACCACCAAGGCGACGGCGCAAACCATGTAGACGAGCGAACCAAACACCGCTGACCGTTTGGCAACATGCAAACGCCCTAGCGCGGCCGCCAGGGGATAGCCAGACATGGAGGCCGCCACATGGACGATGATGGCCACCAGAAACACATGCAACACCCTGACCGCGGCGCCCCACCCGGCGCCAAAAATCATCGGCACCAGCAGGGGAAAAAGCGCATAGCCGAGGATGGCCCCCAGCACGGCCAGGCAAACGCAGCCAACCGTCAGCCTGACAATGAGCGCGACGTTTCGTTCTTTCACCATATAGGGATAAACCGCCTGACTGATAGGCATAAAGACGGCCTGCATGGCTTTATAAATCTGCTCCGCCATTGAATACGCCGCCACCGTGGCCGGGGTGGCGAAAAGTCCTAATAAAACAATACCACTATTCATATAGGCGGTCACCGACAGGCACGAGACAAAAAAACCTGCCGTTATTTGAAAGGCATAGCGAACATCACGAATCCTGGGGACTTCAATATAATAGCCAACGTGATAAATAAGCAACACCCCGAGCAGCATGGCCAGGATCTGCGCCGCCCCATTGCTGAGGGGCACTAGCAGATAATCAGAGCCATCGGATACAAACAAAAAAATAAATCCAACATACAGCAATTTTGCCGTAACCATAAAAATGGTCACAAAACGAATTCGCTCAATTCCTGAAAAAAACCAGACTGGCTGAAAGGTTTGGCCAAAGACAGGAAGTAACGACAACACAAAAACCAGATAATATGCTGAGTACTTGTCCGTGCAGAAGGCATAAGTAATGACGATAGCGGACACCAATAAAAAAAGCGCAAACTTTATCACAAATACCGCGCCGATCAAACGCCCGACATAGCGTTTCCTGTCCCGCCACAAGGAAATTTTCTGGGTGGCGGACAATGAAAAGCCAAAGTCCATCAGGGTGAGGGATAACTGCAAGATGCCCATGCTGAAAGCCACCACGCCGTAAAGCTCAACCCCCAACACCTTGGTAAGATGCACCAGCACCAGCAATGGGGTGACATAGTTGACCAGTTGGATGATGGTAACGGCCCCGGCATTCCTGGCGATGCGATGAGCAAATATCTTTTTTACATCAATGTAGCGCATGACATACCTTGCAAACATGCTCCTCCCGCCACCTCTCCCCGGCGGCCAATGCCTCAAGGCGCCACCATACCAGAATGGTGGCGCCCTGCCCAGCCATGGTCAGATATTTTTGAGGATGAGGAGTCGGCAAGGACTGCAAGGCCCGACGCTAGTACCCTGTAACATTTAAGACCAACCCCCCTCCGTCCCCCCTTATCAGGGGGGAAGCCTTTAAGCCTCCCCTGATAAGGGGAGGTTTGGAGGGGTTAGATGCAAAAAAATATGTGTTCCATGGTACTAGAAGGACCAGCGGTTAATGCACCGAGCAGGAGATGCAGGGGTCGTAGGCCCGCACCAGCATGCAGGCCAGCCGCTCGATCTCGAGGTCCGGGGTGCCGGCCGCGGCCCAGGAACGGGCCAGGGCCTCAAGGTCGTGGAGGATGTTGGCGTGGTTCTGGCCAGTGGGAATAACGCAGTCGGCGTGCAGAATCCGACCGGCATCGTCGAACTCATAGGCGTGGTAGAGAATACCGCGCGGCACCTCCACCGCCCCGACCCCAAGGCCGGCGCGGGATTGCACGGGCTGGCGCGGCTCCGTAAAGGACCGGTCGAGCAGTTCCTCGATTAACCGGGCCGCGTCGGCCATGACATGCACGCATTCCACCAGTTGGGCGATATTGGTCATGAAGGGGTTGTGGCAGACCGGCGCGAGGCCGAAGCTCTCGGCCACGGCCCGGGCCGTGGGGTGCAGGAGATGGAAGTTGTTATTGCAGCGGGCCAGCGCCCCCACCGCAAAGGACGGCCTGGACAGTTTGGCCCACTTGGCGGTGGAGGCCGGGGTGCAGTACTCGTTGGTCATGGCCAGATAGCCGGCCTCCGGCCGTTCCACCCCGTCGCTGGACATGAGGGCGCCGCCGATGAAAGGGTAGTCAGTCTCGCCCTTCAGTGAAACAAACTCGGTCTCCCGAACAAAGTCGGGAATGGTAAAGGAGGCGAACAACTCGGCGGTGGCGGCCAGGTCGGGCGCCGCCGCCCGAAGGCGCCGGAGCAGCAGGTCGAGCTGGGCCTTGTCCGGCAGCATGGTGAAACCGCCCACCACGGTGCGGGTGGGGTGCATCCGCCGGCCGCCGATGAGGTCGCAGGCGTCGTTGGCCAAAAGTTTGAGGCGCAGGGCGCGCTGCACGGCCTCGGGGTGCGACTTGGTAAGCGGCAACACCGAGCCGGTGCCTAAGAAATCGGGCGCCACCAGGAAGGCCAGATGCAGGACATGACTCTGCAGGGTCTCCATGTGCTTCAACAGGAGCCGCAGGGCCGCGGTCTGGGAACTGGGCTCGATAGCGAAGCCGTTTTCCACCGCCCGGATGCTGGCCAGGGTGTGGCCGATGGAGCAGATGCCGCAGATCCGGCCGCAGATGTAGGGCGCGTTCTCCCAGTGCTTGCCGACCAGCATGGCCTCGAAGAAGCGGGGCGTCTCCACCACCTCCCAGCTCGCCTCCTGAAGAACGCCGTCCTCTATGCGGATGTGGATATTGCCGTGCCCTTCCACGCGGGAGAGCGGCTTGACAGCAATGTCGCAGGAAAGTTTCATGGCTTCCTCCCGTCGGCCGCGGCGCTGCGCAGCAAGTCGGCCTGGGTTGCGAAGCCGCCGAAACACTCCAGCCGGTCGAGCATGGCCTCGGCCGAAACACCGCGCTCCGCCATGATCTTTTCGAGTTGCGCCAGGTTGGCGTCATCGGCCGGCCCCCGGCAGCCCCAGCAACCCCGCCGATTGCTCGGGCACCAGGCATTGCAACCGGCCCTGGTCACCGGCCCCAGACAGGGCTCGCCCAGATCAAAAAGGCAAATGTTCTGGCTGGCCTGGCACTCCATGCAGACCGGGTAGCGGGGGTGGCTGATCGCCTTGCCCAGCACCAGGTTGGTGACGATCTTCTCCACCTCCTCCTTGCGGATCGGGCAGCCGTAAATGCACAGATCCACGTCCACCACGGCGGAGAGCGGCAGCACCTCCTGGGTGATGATGGGAAAGTCACCGTAGACCTCGCGCTTCACCCAGTCCAGATCGCGGAAACGATTCTTGAGCTGGTTGACGCCACCGAAGCAGGCACAGGAGCCAAGGGCCACCAGGATCTTGGCGTTGGCGCGAATGGCGCGCAGCCGGTCAGCCTCGTCGGCCCGGCTGACCGAACCCTCGACAAAGGCGACATCGTAATCGTCATGCCGTTCGGTCATGGCCTCCCGGAAGTTGACAACCTCCACCAGGGAAAGGAAGTCCAGCAGGCTGGCCTCGTTATTGAGGATCTGCAACTGGCAGCCCTCGCAGGAGGTCAGCTCGAAAAAAGCCACCCGGGGCCGGGCGAGTTCCACGCCGAGATAGGAAAGTTGGCCGCGCACCTCAGATCGCCTCCTTGAGATTCATCACCGACCAGTAATCGAACACCGGACCGTCCAGACAGGTATAGGTGGAACCGATATTGCACCGGCAGCACTTGCCCCGGCCGCAATGCATGCGGCGCTCCAGGGAGACGAACATCTTCTGGGGGGGCAGGCCCGCGCGGGTGAGCAGGTCGCAGACAAAGCGAAACATCACCGGCGGGCCGCAGACAATGGCGCAGGTGCCAGTGGCCAGCGAACCGGCCTGGCCGAGGCGCTCCTTCAGAACCTCGGTGATCAGCCCCACCGGGCCCTGCCAGCCCGGGCCGGCCTGGTCCACGGTGATCGCCAGGTTGATGTCGAAACGTCGCCACTCCTCGTACTGATAGGTGAACAAGAGCTCGGCCGGGTTGCGGGCTCCGTACATGATGTCCACCCGGCCATAGTTGCTGCGATTTTCGAGCACGGCCGAAAGCGGCGAGCGCAGCGGCACGATGCCCAGGCCGCCGGCCAGCAGCAGGATGTCCTGACCGACCATCTCCTCTACCGGGAAATGGGTGCCGAACGGCCCGGACAGCCCCACCCTGGCGCCGCGCGTAAGCCTGGCCAGAAAATTGGTGAGGTTGCCAACCCGCCGGATGCACAGTTCAATGTCGCCGTGCCGCACCGGCGACGAGGAAATGGAAAAGGGCGCCTCGCCGATGCCGGGCAGTTCGAGCATGACGAACTGGCCGGGCTGGAAGGTGAAGCGCTGCCGGGCCGTCGGGTCGATGATCCGGATCTGGTAAAGGGTTTCCGTGGGGGTGAGGGCATAGAGGCTGGTGATCTCGGCCGGCAGAGTGTACTCGAAACTGGTGAAATCCTCCCGGCGGCGGCCGCCAGGCCCCCCCAGCACGTCGATGAAAGGCAGACGGTTTTCCATGGTCTCAACCCCCCTCGCGCACGCTGGCGATCACCGCGGGCACCGTGATGCCGGCCAGGCAGGCCTC
>Ga0100389_1000371_pt1 | contig 36049 bp, 33 predicted proteins | sample CryGeymeta201513_FD_81537 | JGI IMG/M metagenome (GOLD analysis project Ga0100389, IMG submission 81537) | Groundwater microbial communities from Crystal Geyser aquifers in Utah, USA - Crystal Geyser metaG 2015-13 | ecosystem: Environmental > Aquatic > Deep subsurface > Groundwater | place: USA... | reverse complement strand
GTTTCGATCTCGCCGGTATCGGTTGGCTGGTCGAACAGGGCGCGGTAAGCGCTGCGGCGTTCGTCAGGATCACGGGCAAGCGCGAGGTATTCTTGATGCGGGCGGACTAGCGGATCGGGGCGTCCGTAGGCATTTGCCGCGAAGCTCGACCAGCGGTAGTCACCCGGCGTGGCAACCATGCCGGCGCGAACTGGGTTGCGTTCGATGTAACGATAGCAACGCAGCAAATAGCTGTCGGTGTCGATCAGGCAGGCTTTGTAGCGCCCCTCCCACAGGGTGCCGGTGCGGTGGTAGCGATCATTGATGTAGCGGACGTAGTCGATATCGGTGAAGAAGCAGGGTTGACGATCATTACCGCGTTGAAGGACATGCTGCGGCATGCCGGGCAGATCGAGCCTGGGTTACGGGGCATGTAGGCACCGGCGCGGTGAGGTGCGGTCGATGGTGCGCTGGATTCCATGCATGGTCTGCAGGAAGGTGTCGGCGTACGGTGTAGGAAAGTTCTGAAATTGTGAAAGTGCACTCTGACCCGGGTTTGCGGCGAAAGTGCACTCTGACCCGAGTTTCAAAAGTGCACTCTGACCCGGGTTTGCTACCCGGGTTTGACCCGGGTTTGCGAAGCGGAGCAGCGATTGATTGTTGTTGCCACGCTCCCCCTGATCGGTCATAATGTACGGCTCTGCGCCATGTGTGTGTGCGGTTGGCCGCTGTCAGCGCGATGGCTGGCGGCCCGCCCGGTGCAGCGGATTCATGAACCTCCCGTATCGCGTGCGCCACTTCGGTGGTGTTGGGGCCGATGCCTTCCTGGCCAAGGGGGGCGCAACCGAACTACGTGATCGAGGTGTGCCATGGCCCGTGTGTGCCAAGTAACCGGAAAACGTGTGCAGAGCGGCAACAACGTCTCGCACGCGAACAACAGAACCCGCCGCCGTTTCCTGCCCAACCTGCATGAACGCCGGTTCTGGGTTGCCAGCGAAAACCGCTGGATCAAGCTGCGCCTGTCCATGCACGCCTTGCGCACCATCGACAAGAACGGTATCGATTCCGTTCTGGCCGAGATGCGTGCCCGCGGCGAGAAGATCTGAGGAGACGACCATGGCATCCAAGCGCGACAAGATTCGCCTCATTTCCTCGGCCGGCACTGGCCACTTCTATACCACCGACAAGAACAAGAAAAGCACGCCGGCGAAGATGGAAATCAGCAAGTATGATCCGGTCGTGCGCAAGCACGTGCTGTACAAGGAAGGCAAGATCAAGTAATCGCGCCGTGGCGTGATCACCGATCCCTTCCCCCCCAAAACCCGCCGCGAGGCGGGTTTTGTGTTATCGGCACCGCGCCCGCCGCGAGGCGGGTTTTGTGTTTTTGTCGCGCGGCGTCCGCGCTACCATGCCGCAACGTATCCAGAGTCCGAGGCGAACCATGAAATGGCGCGGCCGACGCAGCAGCAGTCATGTCGATGATCAACGCCGCACAGGCAATGGCATGCGCCTGCCGATGGGCGGCCGCCGGCCCGGCGGGCTGATGCTGGTTGTGTTGGTGATCGCGGCGATCTATTTCGGCGTTGACCCGAGCCCGTTGCTGCAGGGCGCGGTGGCACCGGCCAGCCGGCCTGCGGCCGTGACCACCGGCGACGATACCCTGGCGCAGTTCGTCGGCGTGGTGCTGGCTGATACCGAAGACACCTGGCACCGCCTGCTCGATGGCGGCGCTACCCCCTACCGCGAGCCGACGTTGGTGCTGTTCAGCGATCATGTGCGTTCGGCCTGTGGGGTGGCCGGCGCGGCGATGGGGCCGTTTTACTGCCCGGCCGATCAGCGGGTGTATATCGATCTGGGTTTTTATCGCGCGTTGCAGGAGCGCTTCGGCGCGCCCGGCGATTTTGCCCAGGCTTACGTGATTGCGCACGAGGTTGGCCACCACGTGCAGAACCTGCTGGGGATTTCCAGTGCCGTTCACGCCCGCCAGCAGCGCGCCGACACGGCGCAGGCCAATCAGCTTTCGGTGCGTCTGGAGTTGCAGGCCGACTGTTTTGCCGGGATCTGGGCGAACCACGCCGAGCGCTTGCGTGATCTGCTCGATGATGGCGATATCGATGAGGCGCTGACGGCGGCCAGCGCAATCGGCGATGACCGCTTGCAGCAGCAGGCGCAGGGGCGGGTGGTGCCGGAAAGCTTCACCCATGGCAGTTCTGCACAGCGGGTGCACTGGTTCCGCGTCGGCCATGAGCAAGGCGCTGTTGTCGCCTGCGACACCTTTGCTGCCGATCGGCCTTGATTGTCGTTGATCACGCCGCGCGGCGCGCACTCAGTGCCAGCCACGCGGCAGCCGTGGTGCAGGCGTCACCCAGCGCGCTGTGGCGGCCAAGCGCCGGCACATTCAACGCGTCCAGTAGGGTGTCAAACCGCAAGTCCAGATCGCCGGTTGGTCGTGCGTGGCGCAGCCACGCTGCATAGGCGCGTGCCAGATCCAGACGCGCGTTGGGCAGGGCAAAACCGGTGATCGCCGGCACATGGCGGTTGAGCATGGCGCAATCAAAACCGATGTTGTAGCCCAGCAGCGGCCGGTTGCCGAGCCAATGCAGTAACGCCCGCACCGCGTCACGTGGCGGCAGTGCATCGGCCACTTCAGACGGACGCAGGCGATGATGGCGGATCGATTCGATATCGAAGTCGCGTCCTGGCGCAACCAGACCGGTGAATCGCTCGGATACGCGCACCACGCCGCCACGGATCGGCACCGCCGCGATGCTCAATATCTCGTCGCGGCGCGGGTCCAGGCCAGTGGTTTCCAGATCGATCGAAACCACGTCGTCACCGTGATACGGCGCCAGCAGACCAGCCCAGGGCTGCTGCCGATGGCGCCAGCGCAGGTAGTGGCGGCGTATTGCGTTCATTCGCGCAGTGCGAACGTTTCGCGGATGTGGTCCTTGAAGGCATTGACTACGCCCAGTGCATCGCGCAGCAATTCACGGTCGAGCCGGCGCAATATGCGCACATCGACAAAGTTGCTGGCTGGCTGGCCGGCGCTCAGATCAGCCAGTTGCTGGCCCAATCGCAGCCGCATGAACACCGCCAGTGCCTGTTGCAGGTCGCGGCCGAGTTCGCGCGACAATGCGCCGGCATCGATCAATGCCTGCGCCCGGTCGAAGCTGTTGTTGTGGCTGATGCGATGCCGCAGGGCCAGCGTGCGCAAGCCATGCACGATCGGAAATACCGCGCCCTTTTTCAGGTCGGTGCCGCGCGCGTCGCCGCGCACCTTGCCGAACAAAGTCAGGGGGGTGGAAAAATCCAGGGTTGCCCGCGCCAACTGGCGCAGGGCAATGTCGTCGCGGCCAATCCCGAGCAATGCGTGTTTCACCGGTACAAACAGGTCGGCATTGCCGGCCAGTGGGCGTGCATCAAGGGCAATCGCGAGATCGAGCATGCCGTCGCCGCTTGCATCGGATTGCCAGCCGGCAATACGGCGTTGCCAATCGCACTGACGCATGCGCCAATGCGGGTTGCTGACCATCACCTTGCCCGGGCACGGCGGGTAACCCACTTCGGCCAGGGTCGCGGAAAAGTGCGCCACGGCCGCGTCGATGCCCGGCCAGTCGAGATCGTCGGCAAGCACCAGCGCGTTGTCCTGGTCGGTCTTCAGGATTTGTTCGCGCCGGCCTTCGCTGCCGAGCACCAGCAGACAAACATGCTGGCGCAGATGCGCCGGAACCACGAACTGAAAAATCTTCGCCATCACTCGGCGGTTGAGGGCGCTGACCAATTCGGTCAGATAACTCATCTTGGCGCCTTGTGCGTGCAGGGTGCGCACCAGCTCGGTCATGCCCTGCGCCGCCTGTGCAATCTCGTGCAGCGAATTGGCGCGCGCCAGGCGCAAGCTGATCAGGTGTGAGGTGCTGGCGTAATGCGCCAGTACCTCGGCCATGCCGAGGCTGCCGACATAGTGTTCGCCAGACCGCACAACCACGCGTTCGATGTGTCGTTCGGTCATGGTAACCAGCGCCTGAAACAACACTTCGTCGCTGCGTACACTGATTACTGGGCGGCTCGCCAGTAGCGAAATCGGCGCGTCCACCGCATAGCCCTTCAGGGTGAGTGCTTCGAGCAGGTCGGTGCGGGTGACGATACCCGGCTCTGGGCCATCGCACACCAGCAGGCAATCAATGCGATCGGCTTTCAACCGCGCACTGGCGGCGATGATCGAGGTGCGTCCCGGCACCTGCGCCAGCGGTGCCAATTGTGCATCGCGCACGCGGGTGAGCATCAGTTGATTGAGTTCCGAACCCTGATGTTGCGTGGCGGCGAGATGACGCTTGGCGGTCAAGCCCTCGCTGAAGTAGGCGGCAAAACGCGGGTTGTTGGCGAGCAACTGCTGAAACGTGGCCGCTGGGATCAAAAAACACAGCAGGTCTTCGCCAGCGACATAGGTGTGGCGAGCGCGCCCGGCGATCACGGCAAAGCTGCCAAACAGATCGCCAGCGGCATAATCGGCAAAGCGGCGTTCACCGCCGACCGTCGGGTCGAGGGCATGAACATGGCCCTTGCACAGCACATACACGTGTGCGGATGGCTTTCCGGCCTCGATCAGCCGTGTCTTCGCTGGATAAAATCCCATGTCCACCGCGCGTTGCAACTGCTCGCGCGAACTGGCGTCGAGCAAGTCGAACGGTGGCGTAGTCAGGTCGAGGCCGGGAACCGGTTCCATCGCCACAGGCTGCCACGCCTGGACGCTCGCGTCATCTCGACTTTCGCCGTATGCCGGCAGGCGCGTGCGGATGTAGGATCATGGCCGGGCGGCGATGTGCGGCGAGCAACCGGGAGAGGGGCGTGATTGCGGGCTGGATCCTGATGGTTGTATCGGTGGCATATGTCGGCCTGTTGTTCGGCGTGGCCTGGTTTGGCGATCGCAAGCCGCTGTACCCGCAACACCACTGGCTAAGGCCGCTGGTCTACAGTCTGGCGCTGGCGGTGTATTGCTCGTCATGGACGTTCTACGGTGCGGTGGGCACCGCTGCCAACGATGCGCTGGCGTTCGTGCCGATCTATCTTGGGCCGATCCTGTTGATGCTGTTTGCCTGGCGGGTGCTGGAGCGCATGGCGCTGGTGGCGCGCGAGCAGAATATCGTTTCGATCGCCGATTTCATCTCCTCGCGTTATGGCCGCGCGCCGCATCTGGCGGCGCTGGTCAGCCTGATCGCACTGGTGGCGGCGGTGCCTTATCTGGCGCTGCAATTCAAGGCCGTGGCAATGAGTGTGGATGTGCTGATCGGCACCAGCGACAGCCAGGTCGGCCTGCGCTCGGTTCTGGCCGACCCGGCACTTTACGTGGCACTGATGCTGGCGCTGTTTTCGATTCTGTTTGGTACCCGCCGCATCGATGCTACCGAGCACCATCACGGCATGATGTTGGCGATTGCGCTGGAATCGTTGGTCAAGTTGCTGGTGTTCGTGGCGATCGGTGTTTTTGCGATTACCCGGCTGCCGGGTGCTGGCGATTTTGCAACGCGGGCGATTGGCGCATTGCATACCTTCGCGTCGGCGGAGATGCCACGCGGATTCGTCGCGCAGACGCTGCTCGCGTTTACCGCCATCATTTGCCTGCCACGGCAGTTTCAGGTGGCGGTGGTGGAGTGCGAGGAACCCAGCGATGTGCGTCGTGCGCGCTGGTTGTTTATCGGTTATCTGGTGTTGATTTGCCTGATGGTGCCGGCGATCACCCTGGCTGGGCAGGCGGTGCTTGGGGAGACGGCCACGTTGGGCGACAGCGTGGTGTTGGCATTGCCGATGGCTGAGGGCTTCCGCGGCCTTGCGCTGGCGGTCTTTGTCGGCGGGCTGTCGGCGGCCACCGGTATGGTGATCGTTGCCAGCGTCGCACTGGCAACCATGGTCAGCAACGATCTGGTGATGCCGCTGTTGTTGCGTTCGGCGCGTCTGCGGCCAAGCAGTCAGCGCAACTTTGGCCGGCTGGTGTTGATGGTACGGCGGGTCATCATTCTGGTTTTGGCATTGGTTGCCTACGGCTACCATCGCGCCACCGGCGGGGCCGGCAATCTGGCGGCATTTGGCTTGCTCGCTTTCGTTGCAGTGGCGCAGTTTGCGCCGGCCCTGATCGGCGCGCTGTATTGGCGTGGTGGCAGCCGCGCCGGTGTGGAAGCCGGCTTGATCGGCGGTTTTCTGGTGTGGGTCTATACCCTGGTACTGCCGATGCTCACCCGCGCTGGCTGGTTCGCGCCGGAATGGCTGCAAACCGGGCCGTTCGGCGTCACCTGGCTGCGCCCGGAAGCATTGTTCGGGGTGATCGGTTGGGATGCGATTACCCATGGCACGTTTTGGTCGCTGCTGCTCAACATCGGTACGCTGTTCGTGGTTTCGGCGCGTTATCGCCCCAGCTTTGATGAGCAGATGCGGGCCACACCGTTTCTCGACCCATACGCGCGCCGGCCACCGCTGGCGTCGGCGAGCTGGCAAGGCAGGGTCAGCGGCGCCGATCTGCTGGCGCTGGCTGGCCGCATCGTGGGCGAGCGCAATGCCCGCCGCGCGTTTGCCGACAACGCCATCGCACAGGGCAAGGAACTGGTACTGCCGCACGCCGCCGATCGCGCGTTGGTGCAGTTCACCGAGCGCCTGCTCGCCGGTGCCATCGGTGCAGCGTCGGCGCGCCTGACGCTGACCTCGGCGCTGCGCGGGTCGGGCATGGAGCTGGGTGAGGTGGTGGCGATGTTGGATGAAGCCAGCCAGGAGTTGCGCTTCAACCGCGAGTTGCTGTCGACCACCATCGAAAACATTCCGCAGGCGGTCAGCGTGGTGGATCGTGATTTGCGGCTGGTGGCGTGGAACCGGCGCTACCAGGAGCTGTTCGAGTACCCTGCCGGCATGCTTTATGTAGGCCGTGCGGTGGCGGACCTGATTCGCTACAACGCCGAACGCGGCGAGCTGGGGCCCGGCGACATCGATGCGCAGGTCGAAAAGCGGGTCGCTTATCTGCGCCAGGGCTCGCCGCATGTGTCGGAGCGCGTGCGGCCAAACGGCCAGGTGATCGAGCTGCGCGGCCAGCCACTGCCGGCTGGTGGCTATGTCAGCACCTATACCGACATCACCGCCTACAAGCAGGTGGAACAGGCGCTGCGGGTGGCCAACGAGACGCTGGAAGCGCGGGTCGAACAGCGTACCCATGAGTTGGCCGATGCGCTTGCGGCGCAGGCACAGGCGCGCCAGGATGCTGATACCGCCAATGCATCCAAGACCCGCTTTCTGGCGGCATTGAGCCACGATGTGTTGCAACCACTCAATGCCGCGCGGTTGTTTGCCTCGGCACTGCGTGAGAGCGATGACAGCGCCGAACAGCATCGTCTCGCCGAGCGCGTGGATACCGCGCTGCGCGCAGCCGAGGATCTGCTCGACGGCTTGCTGGACATCTCGCGGCTCGATGCCGGCGCGCTTACCCCACAATGGCAGGCGGTGCCGCTGGACGCGCTGATGCACTCGGTGGCCGAGCAATATCAGCCCTTGGCGCAATCGCGCAATCTGGCGTTTCGCGTGCATCGTTGCGGCTTGGCCGTGCATGCCGATCGCCGGCTGCTGCGGCGAGTGATCCAGAACTTTGTCGCCAATGCCTTGCGCTACACGCCGTCGGGCCGTGTGGTGCTGGGCTGCCGGCGTCGCGGCAGCAAGGTGGACATCGAGGTATGGGACACCGGCCCGGGCATTCCGCCGCATCACCTGCGCCAGATTTTCGACGAGTTTTCGCGGCTCGACCAACCCTCGCCATGGGGCGAGCATGGCCTTGGCCTGGGATTGTCGATCTGCCAGCGGATTTCACGGGTGCTCGATGCGCCAATCCGGGTGCGCTCGCGCGCCGGCCATGGCAGCGTGTTCAGCATTCAGGTGGCGCGGGCGGCACGTACCGCAGTGCGTCCAGTGCCACGTGCGATGAGCGACCAGGGCCTTGCCGGGTTGCGGGTGCTGTGTCTGGATAATGATCGCGAGATTCTCGATGGCATGCAGGCATTGCTTGGTCGCTGGCGGGTTCAGGTGAAAACCATGGAAACCCTCGATGACGCCTTGGCCTGCGTCGCGTCTTTGCAGCCGCAGGTGCTGCTGGTGGATTACCACTTGCATGACCGTTGCGATGGCTTGGCCGCGCTCGATGCATTGCGAGCGGCTTGCGGCGACGCCACCGCCGGGGCCTTGCTTACCGCCGACGGCAGCGATGCCCTGAAGCTGCGGGCGCACCAGCACGGCTATGTGTTGCTGACCAAACCGATCAAGCCGGCAGTGCTGCGTGCATTCCTGGCCGCGCAGCAGCTTTGAACAGCGGTGCCGCGCGCATCACTCGAACGTGCCGGCATCGGTTGCGGGCCAGCGCACCGTGCTCGGATCGACCGCCAGACGCGCTGCCAGCAGCACCGCCTGGGTGCGGTTATTCGCGCCCAGCTTGCGCAAAATCGCGGTCATGTGCGCCTTGATGGTGGCCTCCGAGACATGCAGTTCGTAGGCGATCTGCTTGTTCAGCAAGCCGGTGCTGAGCATGCCCAATACCCGGAATTGCTGCGGCGTGAGTTCGCGCACACGCTGCGCAATCTGCGCTTCTTCGCTGTCGATGCGCGGTGCCTGGGCGACCTGCACTGGCGTCCAGGTGCCGCCAGCGAGCACCTCGGCGACAGCCTCGCGCATCTGCACGGAACCTGCCGACTTGGGGATGAAGCCGGCGGCGCCATGATCGAGCGCACGCCGGATGATGGCGGGCTCTTCGCGGGCGGAAACCACAATGACCGGCAATTGTGGCTGGTTGCCACGCAAGTGGATCAGCGTGCTGAAGCCATGCGAACCGGGCATGTTCAGATCGAGCAGCAACAGGTCTGCATTCGGATGGGCATCGGCGAGCGCCAGCAACGTTGCTGCGCTATCTGCTTCGATCAGCACGGCATCCGGCAGCAAACGCTGCACTGCACCGCGCAGGGCCTCGCGGAACAGCGGGTGATCGTCGGCGATCAGGATGGTGGCCATGCGCTGAGTATGCCGCAATTGCGGCGGCCAGTTGCAGCGACGCGATCACCCGCAGCGCAACAGATGGTGGCTATGGGTGGACTCGAACCACCGACCCCAGCATTATGAGTGCTGTGCTCTAACCGGCTGAGCTACATAGCCACGGGGAGCGAAGCTGCTCCGAGCGAGCCGGTAATTGTCCATGCGCCGGTGACTGGTGTCAATGTGGCCGCTCCTTTGCTTGTGCCGTGCGGCTGGTCGTGGCACAGTCGCGGACAATGAATTCGGAGTCGGTTCCATGATCGATCCCGACGGTTTTCGTCCAAATGTGGGTATCGTGCTGTTGCACGCCAGTGGCCAGGTGTTCTGGGCGCGGCGCTTGCAGCGCGATGGCTGGCAGTTTCCGCAGGGTGGCATGAACAGCGACGAGACGCCGCTGGAGGCCATGCACCGCGAACTGCACGAAGAAACCGGGCTGCAAGCGCATCAGGTCGATGTGCTCGGCGTCACCCCGGGCTGGCTGCGCTATCGCCTGCCGCGGCGTTGTTTGCGCTCCGGCAGCAAGCCATTGTGCATCGGTCAGAAGCAGGTTTGGTTCCTGTTGCGCATGCTCGGCGATGATCGCGACGTGCGGCTGGATGCAACCAGCAAGCCGGAGTTCGATTGCTGGCGCTGGGTGGACTTCTGGTACCCGCTGCAGCACGTGGTCAACTTCAAGCGTGAGGTTTACTGGAATGCCCTGCTGCATCTGGCGCCGGCCGCCGACGCCGCCGTGGCCGGCGCGGCGATCCTGACACGCAGGCCCGAACCGCCGATCCCAGCCGGCCCGCACGGCGCGCCGCGCGGAATGCATCGAGCGGTTTCCACTGCCCGCTATTGACAAGCGTTCGCATTCGCGTTCAAATGAAGCTGTCGGTTGTGGCAGGAGTTGTGCCGTGTACGTTTGTGTCTGCAATGGGGTCAGCGAACGCGATATCCAGCGCGCTGCATTGCTGGGCTGCTCGGATATGGCCGAATTGGGCGCACGCACCGGTTGCGCCGGTTCCTGCGGCTGTTGTGCGGCAATGGCATCGCAGGTGCTCAGCGACGCCGTCGCAGCGTTGCGCCAGCCACACAGCGAAGCCGCCTGACCGCCGCGCGCAGGCGTTGAGGTGTCACCACGTTGCAGCTTCGCTATAGTCGCCTTGCACAGGAGGCTTGCCCGCCCCGGGCAATGCGTGGCATGGGAGTGGCGTCATGAAAGGTGATGCGAAGGTCGTCGAGTTTCTCAACAAGGCGCTGTACAACGAGCTGGTCGCGATCAACCAGTATTTTCTGCACGCCAAGATGTTCGCCAACTGGGGCCTTAAGGCGCTGGCTGAGCACGAGCAGCACGAATCGATCGATGAGATGAAGCACGCCGATCGCTTGATCGAGCGTATTCTGTTTCTCGAAGGGTTGCCCAATTTGCAGAACTTGGGCAAGTTGCAGATTGGCGAGTCGCCCGAAGAGGCATTGCAGTGCGATTTGCGCCTGGAGCGCGAAGCGCTGCCGACCTTGCGCGAGGGTATCGCGTACTGCGAGTCGGTTGCCGATTATCCCAGCCGCGAATTGCTGGTTGCCATTCTGGAATCGGAAGAAGAGCACATCGACTGGATCGAAACCCAGCTCGATCTGATCGTGCGTCTGGGCCTGCCGTTTTACCTGCAAAGCAAGCTGTGAGTGCAACTGCCCTGATCGCGGATCAGGGCAGTACGCGCTCGCCGACGATCACCACATCGGCACCGCGTCGGGCAAACAGGCCGACGCTGACCACGCCGACAATTTGGTTGATGTCGGTCTCCAGCGCTACCGGGTCGTTGATGTGCAGGTGGTGCACATCGAGAATCCAGTTGCCGTTGTCGGTGAGCACGCCTTCGCGCCAAACCGGTTGACCACCACGCAGCGCCAGTTCGCGCGCGACGTGGCTGCGCGCCATCGGGATCACCTCAACCGGCAGCGGGAAGCGGCCCAGCACCGCCACCTGCTTGCCGGCATCGATGATGCACACGAAGCGCTTGCTGGCGGCGGCGATGATCTTTTCCCGCGTCAATGCCGCGCCGCCGCCCTTGATCAGGCGTTTGTGCGGATCGCACTCGTCGGCACCATCGACATACAGCGCCAGCGGGCCGACGGCGTTGAGGTCGAACACCGGGATGCCCAATTGTTTGAGCAATGCCGTGCTCTGCTCGGAACTCGATACCGCGCCTTCGATGCGATCGCGCATCGCGCCAAGACCACGGATGAAGTGGGCCACGGTCGATCCGGTGCCAACGCCGATGATGCTGCCTTCCTCGACAAACGCCAGTGCCTGCTCGGCCGCCTGGCGTTTTTGCGTGGCTGCGTCGGTCATCATGCGGTGTGCTCCAGAGAGAGAATGTGTTGATATTGCGCTGCCGTCACCGGCAGCACCGATAGCCGATTGCCACGCCGGATGAGGGCGAAGTCGCCCAGCGGTTCGGCCGCGGAGCGGATCGCATCGAGCGTGATTACCCGCTTGCAACGGCGCACAAAGCGGATGTCCACCAACAGCCAGCGCGGCGCCGAACGGGTCGATTTCGGATCGTAATAGGCGCTGTCGGGGTCGAATTGGGTGGGGTCGGGATACGCCGCACTAGCCACTTCGGCGATGCCGGCTACGCCCGGCTGTGCGCAGTTGGAATGATAAAAAAGCACTGGGTCGCCCACGCGCATGGCATCGCGCATGAAGTTGCGCGCCTGATAATTGCGCACGCCGGTCCACGGTTCGTGGGTAACCTCGGCCAGGGCGTCGATCGAAAACTCATCGGGCTCGGATTTCATCAGCCACATGCCAGCCATGCTGCCTGTTGCTCCTCGTTGGGCGCTTGCGCTCAGCGCAGTCGGGTGAAGCCGCGTTCGGTAACCACGGCGTCCAGCGGCACATCCCAGGCTTGCGCGGTCAGCGCCTCGACCTGCTGAAAGGCATAGCCGACGCCGATCAACGCCGGCGCGCTCTGGCCGTGCAAGCGAAACGCGAAGCTGCGATCGTACCAGCCGCCACCCATGCCCAGACGATTGCCGTTGATGTCGAAAGCCAGCATCGGCAACAACACCACGTCCAGTTGTTCGGGCGCTAGGCAATCGGCGAGCGCGATGTCGGGCTCGGGAACGCCGTACCGGTTGGGCAGCAGCTCCACCGTGGCCGACCATGGCGCAAACCGCAACTGGCCCTCGGCCGCAAGGCGCGGCAACAGGTAGCGTGCGGGCGCAATGAGCCGGGTGGCAACCGCGTGCAACGGCAACTCGCCGCCGACCGCCCAGTAACCGGCGACAAGACGTGCACCATCCAGCACCTGGCTGTCGAACAGGTGCGTGGCAACCGCCTGCGCGCTGCGCACCCGCTGCGTTGCCGAGAGGCCTGCGCGGCGGGCCTTCATGGTGGCTCTGAGTGTGCTGTGCGGGTGCACTGAAGAAACATCCTCCGCCATGCCGGTGCATGCGAACGACCTTGATCCGAAGGATCAGGTGGGAGCGCGTCCAGACCTTCAGGCTTTCCGCAACGGGGCGGACATGCACACAGGGCTGGGGCGACGCCCCCGGGGTCGCGTATTAAGGGTCAAGGCAAATGTTAGCGCACGCTGCCGAACACGGCAGAGGATGCCCGTGCAGTATAGCCTTTGCCGATGCTCGTTATGGAAGCGGCAATCAAATCGTCATTGCGAGCGACCTGTTCAGGTGTCTGGAACTGCACACGGACCATGAACCCCGCAGGCGGAGCGTAAGTCTTTTTATCCGCAAAGGACGCAAAAAACGCGAAGGAAAGCGCCAGAAAATCCAAGACACGTTGTCGTAGCACCATGATGCGGTGGGATGAAACGGAAAAGCGGAGCGGTAGCGCAGGGATGCGCGGGCCAAGTGCGATAACGCGCCGTAGAGCACGCCGAGCATCGCAGCCGAATGCGGGAGCAAGGCACCACTGTTTGACCGAGCGAGCCGCGTAGCGGCGAAGTGGGCGTAGCGAGCAAAGCGAGCGGGGTCGCGCAGCGACCGAAGGCATGGATGCCGGAGTTGGTGTGGATGCCCGAGTTGGTGCCGGCCCGCATTCGCTGAGAAGCGCAGGGCACAGGCGAAGCAGGAGCTGAGCGTGCGTGCGATCCGGCGCAAGGCGTTTTCGGCTCTTTTCCGCTCCGAAAAGGGCCTCGCCGGCCGCAGGCCGGTGAAAGCATCCGCATCGATCCAATGCACACGCCTCAACGCAAAACGCAGCCCCCAGCGAGAGGTTCATGGAGAGGAGCGAAGCGACGTGGCAATAAAGAAACCCCCGAGATAACAGAAAGCTGGATTGCTTCGCTGCGCTCGCAATGACTTCGGGTGGGAATTGCTCAGCACTTCCTTTTTGGCGTCGGCAGTAAAATCTGTGGGTGAGCCGTGGGTTCAGGTGCATCTGCTGAAACCGACACGCAGCAGGTTGCAAGAGGCCACATCAGGCCAGATGACTGGCCGCCAACACCTCGTCCAGACGCCGGGTCAGGCGGGAGATCGCGGTCTCCAGTGCCTGATCGCGCGCCGCGTGATTTTTGCTGGTCTGCTGGAACTCATGCGCGATATCCAGCGCGGCGAGAATGGCGATGCGATCGATCGACGCCATCCGGTTGCCACCGCGTACATCACGCATCTTTTCATCGAGCAGGCGTGCCGCCGACAACAGGCTGTCACGTTCACCATCGGCGCAGCCGACAGTGTATTCGCGGTCGAGAATGTGCAGGCTGACCGCCTCGCTCACGGGTTTTGCTCCAGCGATTTGAGGCGCTGAATCATCGCGTCCACGCGCGCGCGCGCCTGTTCGCTCCTGGACAGCAGGTGTGCACGTTCGCCGATCAGCTGTTCCTGGCTGGCGCGCAGACTGCGGTTCTCCTCGGTCAGACGCCGGCACAGCTCCAGCACCTGCTCCAGACGGGACGTGAGAATATCGATGGAGGCGGGGGTGGCGGTGTTCATGTGAATGCCAACAATAGGCCGCGGTGGGAGCGGCGGTCAACATGGCGGGCGATCGCGGCCCCCCTCATGCCGTGCCGACCGGCTGCCAACTGCGCATGAACGCGAGGCAGTGATGGGCATCCAGCGGCGGTGACAGCCAATAGCCCTGGATCGCGTCGCAACCATGCTCGCGCAGGTAATCCATCTGTTCCTGGGTTTCCACGCCTTCCGCCACCACCTTCAGCCCCAGCGAGTGCGCCATGGTGATCACCGTGGTGGTGATGGCCGCGTCGTCCGGGTCGCGGCTGAGGTCGCCGACAAACTCCTTGTCGATCTTCAAGGTATCGATCGGCAGGCGTTTGAGATACACCAGCGAGGAGTAGCCGGTGCCAAAGTCGTCGATGGCGATGGTGGTGCCGATGCGGCGTAGCGCATTGAGCGCCTGGTTGGTCTGCTCAGCCTTGGCCATCACCATGCTTTCGGTGATTTCCAGCTCCACGCGGTTGGCGGGCACGTCCAGCTCGGCGGTCATCTGCGTCAGCAGTTCGGGCAGGTTGGCACGCAACAATTGCAGCACCGACACATTGATCGCCATGGTGATTGCAGTCAGCCCACTGTGCCGCCAGCGCTTGAGGGTGACCAGCGATTCGCGCATCACCCATTCACCGATCGGCACGATCAGTGCGGTTTCTTCGGCAATCGGGATGAACACGGTGGGCGGAATTTCGCCCAGCTCGGCACTGTGCCAGCGCAACAGGGCCTCGACACCGGTGATGTTGCCGTTGGTCAGGTCGAGCTTGGGCTGATACAGCAACCGAAACTCGCCACGATCGAGCGCTTTGCGCAAGGCACCCGCCATCCGCGCACGGTCACGGGCGAGCGTATCCATGGCTGCGGTGTACAACTGGAAGGTATTGCGGCCGCTGGCCTTGGCCTGATACATGGCGGTATCGGCGCACTTGAGCAGTTCAGTGGGGACCAGCCCATGATCGGGATACAGGCTGATGCCGATCGACGGCGAAATGACCACGTCGTGCTGATCGTCGAGGTCCAGCGAGCTGGTAAAACTATCGATGATGATCTGCGCTTGTTTCTCCACCGCGGCGATATCGTGGATGTCCTCCAGCACCAGCGTGAACTCATCGCCGCTCAGGCGCGCCACCGTGTCGTTGCCACCCACGGTAGCCAGCAACCGCGCTGCCACCGCTTTAAGGATGCGATCGCCGGCCGAATGGCCGAGCGAGTCGTTGATGTCCTTGAAGCGATCGAGGTCGAGAAACAGGATGGCGACGCGAGTATCCTGTCGGCGCGCGCGCACGATGGCGTGCGCGAGGCGCTCGGACAGCAACGCACGATTGGCCAAGCCAGTGAGATTGTCATAGTTGGCGAGATAACGCAGTTCCTGCTCGAAGCGCTTGGTATCGGTGATATCGGTCAGCACCGCGACAAAATGGCTGCGCACGTGCTCGCCGTCGGCGACTTCGGATATTTCGAGTTGGCCGAGAAACTCCTCGCCATCCTTGCGCCGTTGCCACATCTCGCCGGCCCAGCGGCCGTCATCGCCCAGCCGTTGGCGGATGTTCTGGTAGAACGCGGGCTGGTGCTGCACGCTGTCGAGCAATGCGCTGGAGCGGCCAATCACCTCGTCTTCCAGATACCCGGTGATCCGCGAGAACGCCGGGTTGACCGAGACGAAATTGAAGTCCAGATCGATGACTGCAACCGCTTCGCCCATCGAGCGCAATACCTCGCTGGCGATGCGGCGTTCGCGCGCAACTCGGCGATCCTGGGAAATATCGCGTGCCGTGCCGGCGATCCGTGTTGGCTTGCCGTCGTCGTCGCGCGCAACCACCTTGCCGCGCGAGCGCACCCAGACCCACTTGCCGGAATGGTGGCGCACACGATGCTCGGTCTCGTAAAACTCGGAGCGCCCTTCCAGATGCGCGGTGACGGCGGCCTCGACGCGCGCGACATCGTCGGGATGCACTTGCTGCGTGCGCCAGATATCAATCGGAACGCTGTCGTGGTTGCTGCCATGGCCGAGCAGGCGGTCCGCACCAATCCGAAACAGTTCGTTACGGGCAATATCCCAATCCCAGAACTCGTCGCCGGAACCCCACAGCGCCAGGCTGAGGCGCTCCTCACGCTCGATCAGTGCGTTGCTGTGCTCGCTGCGCTGGTCGCGCAGGGCACGCCGCGCGCGCCAGCGCAAAAAAACCAAGCCGAAAACCAATGCCGCCAGCACCACCAGCAGCCATTCCACACCGACCGCAATGGTGAAATCGACGCTGTTGGCCAACGCCGGAAGCGGCAGCGCAAGCCCCAACGAACATGGCCGGGCAAGCCCTCTCACCGCCCGGACACCGGCAGCAACCGGTGCGGGTTTTCGCGCGGGCAGTGGCGTGCGCGTGTTCAACGGCTCATGCGTTCATGTTCGGCGGCCATACACCGGGCTCAAATCGGACGTGGCGAGTGTAAGTCCACGGCGACGGATCGCCAAGCACCCTGCGTGCCGAGTTAAGATTGGCCCCTGCAACCGTTGGATCACTGGCGATGACACAGACAGAACTGCCGACCTACGCGATGGTGCTGACACAGATCGAGCAGGCCCGCCTCGCGGTTGATGCATCCGAGCTGCACGGTTCGCTGAGCGGCTTTCTGTGTGCCGGTGGCGAGGCGCTCAGTAGCGACTGGCTGCCGCAGTTGGCGCTCGAAGGTGCTTGCGGGGAGGTGTTGCAGCAGTTGTTTGTGGCAACCAGCGCGCAATTGCGGTCGCCCGACTTCAGCTTTGCGCTGTTGCTGCCGGATGATGAGCAGGGCCTGGAGCAACGCGCCGATGCGCTGGTGGCTTGGTGTCGAGGCTTTCTCGGCGGCTTTGGCATGGTGGCGGACGCCAGCGCGGCGTTGAGCGAAGAATCCAGCGAGGCGCTGGCCGACCTTGGCCGCATCGCGTCCAGCGCATTGAGTTACGAGGATCCCGATGCCGACGACGCTGCGCTCGCCGAAGTGATCGAGTTTGTGCGAGTGGCGGCATTGTTGCTGCACGGCGATGGGGTGCTGCGCCGGCAATCGCGCCGCTTGCCGCATTGAGCGCTCGCCAATGGATACCCACAGCCACCGCAAAGCCGCGCCCACCGACAAGGTGACGCTCATTGCCACCGCCGAGTTTGCGCGCCGCCGCCAGCAACTGATGCGCATGGCGGGCGAGGATGCCATCGCGATATTGCCGGCGGCAGCGATGCGCGTGCGCAGCAACGATACCCATTATCCGTATCGTCAGGACAGCGACTTCTGGTATCTGAGTGGGTTTCCAGAACCCGAGGCGGTGCTGGTGCTGGTGCCCGGCCGCGCCCATGGCGAGGTGCTGTTGTTCTGCCGTGAACGCGACCGCGAACGCGAAGCCTGGGATGGTCCGCGTGCCGGCCCGGAAGGCGCAGTGGAGCGCTACGGCTGCGATGACGCCTACCCGATCGAGGACATGGACGAGATTCTGCCCGGCCTGCTGGAAGGCCGTGGCCGGGTCTATTATCACTTTGGCCGCGATGTCGAGTTCGATGTCAAGCTCATCGGTTGGGTCAACCGCGTGCGCGCACAGGTACGCCATGGCGCCCAGCCGCCGCACGAGTTTCTGGAGCTGGGGCACTTGCTGCACGAACTACGGCTGTTCAAGAGTGCCGCCGAATTGCGCCTGATGCGGCGTGCCGCCGCGATCAGCGCCGAGGCGCATGCGGCGGCGATGGCTGCCGCGCGGGTGGGTGTGCACGAGTATGCGGTGGAAGCCGCGTTGCAGCATGCGTTCCGGCGCCATGATGCACACGCCGCGTATCACCCGATCGTGGCGGGCGGTGCGCGCGCCTGCGTGCTGCATTACATCGACAACAACCAGAGACTGGCGGATGGCGAACTGTTGTTGATCGATGCCGGCGCCGAGTGCCAGAACTACGCCAGTGACGTGACCCGCACCTTTCCGGTCAACGGCCATTATTCGCCCGAGCAGCGGCAACTCTACGACGTGGTGCTGACGGCGCAGCAGGCGGCATTGGCCTGTGCGCGGCCGGGCAGCAGCTGGATCGCCGGCCATGACGCCGCGGTGACAGCGATCAGCGAGGGTTTGCTGCGCCTTGGCCTGCTCAAGGGCAGTCTGAAAAAAGTGCTGGCGACAGAGAGCTACAAGCGCTTCTACATGCACAAGACCGGCCACTGGCTAGGTCTTGATGTCCACGATGTTGGTGACTACCGCCTCGCCGGCGCCTATCGCGAGCTGGAAGCGGGCATGGTGTTCACCATCGAGCCGGGTATTTACATCGCCCCGGGCAGCAAGGTGCCCGAGCGCTGGCAGGGCATTGGCATTCGCATCGAAGACGACGTGGCGATTACCCGCAATGGCCATGAAGTGTTGACTGCCGCGATTCCCAGTGCGCCCGCTGCCGTGGAGGCGGCGCTGGCGCAGCGCGGGTAGGTCGTCCGCGTGCGCCGACGCATCATTCATTCCAGCAGCGAGCGCAGCATCCAGGCGTTTTTCTCGTGCACGACCAAGCGCTGCGTCAACAGGTCGGCGGTCGGTTCATCGCTGGCTTCGCTCGCGCTTTCGAGCACCTTGCGAGCGCTGCGGCAGACCGCCTCATTGCCGAGCACCAGCTGCTTGACCATGGTCTTCCAGTCCGGAGCGTCCTCGGCAGATGGGTCTTCGGTGATGCTGGACAGACGCGCAAACGCGCCGTAGGAACCGGGCGCTTTGAAACCGAGGGCACGGATGCGCTCGGCGATATCGTCCAGCGCGGTCCACTCCTCGGTGTATTGCTGCTCGAACATGACGTGCAATGTGTTGAACATCGGCCCGGTGATGTTCCAGTGGAAATTGTGGGTTTTGAGGTACAGCGTGTAGCTGTCCGCCAGGAAATGGGACAATCCGTCGGCGATTTTGCGGCGATTCTTTTCATTGATGCCGATGTCGATCTTCATGTGTGTTCTCCCAGGTTGCGGGTGGGTGGTTCGCGCGCGGTTGATTGCGGGTGTTTGCGTGGCCACGTCAAGACGTTTGCAGCGCGCTTGCAAATGAATTGTTTCTCTAACAGCGATAGATTCTATCAATTGAAATAAAACCTGCCGTGAATACGATTCATCATTACCAACGTCAGCTTGCGCGCGCGCTCAGCCGCGATCAACGCCAATTGCAGCAGTTGCTGGCGCGGCTGCGGCGTGCGCCGGATGATGCGGCCATTGCCCGGGCACTGGAGCAGGCGCTGACCGCATCGATCGCGATCCGCGAGGCGCGCGCTGCCGCCTTGCCGGCACCCAAACTCGATGACAGCCTGCCGATCGCGCAGCATGCCGAGCGTATCGTCGAATGCATTCGCCGTCATCCGGTGGTTGTGATCGCCGGTGAGACCGGTTCGGGCAAGACCACGCAGTTGCCGCAGTTGTGCCTGGCTGCCGGGCGCGGCGCGGCCGGCATCATCGGTTGTACCCAGCCGCGCCGGATCGCGGCACGCTCGGTGGCCAACCGGGTCGCATCGGAGCTGGGCGTGGCGCTGGGTTCGGTGGTCGGCTATCAGGTGCGCTTCAGTGATCGCAGCAGCGAGAGCACCTGCATCAAGTTCATGACCGACGGCATCCTGTTGGCGGAAATCCAGTCCGATCGGATGCTGTCGCGCTACGACACGATCATCCTCGATGAAGCGCACGAGCGCAGCCTGAATATCGATTTTTTGCTCGGCTACCTGAAAACGCTGCTCACCCGGCGCCGCGATCTCAAACTGGTGGTGACCTCGGCGACCATCGACACCGAGCGTTTTGCACGCTTCTTCAATGATGCGCCGGTGATCGCAGTCGAGGGCCGTGCGTTTCCGGTCGAGGTGCGCTACCGGTCTGAAAACCGGGAAGAAAACCGGGGTGAAAACCGGGGTCAGAGTCAATTTTCGTCGGTACCGCTTGCTGCTCGCCCCGATCTTCCATCGAAAATTGACTCTGACCCCGGTTTTCCTCGCGATACCGTCGATGCCATCGTCGCGGCGGTGGACGAACTGACCCGCGAAGACCCACTCGGCGATGTGCTGGTGTTCCTCGCCGGTGAGCGTGAGATCCGCGACGCCCATCTGGCGCTGGAGCGCCGCAAATACCGCTCGACCAGCGTGCTGGCGCTGTATGCGCGGCTATCCACCCGTGAGCAGGATCGCGTGTTCAATCCCGGGCCCGGGCGGCGGATCGTGCTGGCCACCAACGTGGCTGAAACCTCGCTGACGGTGCCGCGCATCCGCTACGTGATCGATCCGGGGTTTGCGCGGGTGAAGCGCTACAGCCCGCGGCAGAAACTCGATCGCCTGCACATCGAGCCTATCGCGCGCGCCAGCGCCGATCAGCGCAAGGGCCGTTGCGGCCGCGTGGCGGCAGGTGTGTGTGTTCGCTTGTATGCGCAAAGCGATTACCTGGCACGGCCGCTGTACACCGATCCGGAGATCCGTCGCTCCAGCCTCGCCGGCGTCATCCTGCGCATGCTCGATCTGGGACTGGGCAACATCGAGGATTTTCCGTTTCTGGAACCACCCGATGGCCGCGTGATCGCCGATGGCTGGCAGCAACTGCAGGAGCTCGGAGCGGTCGATCGCGAGCGCAAGCTCAGCCCGATCGGCCGCCAGATGGCACGCTTGCCGGTGGATGTGAAACTGGCGCGGATGCTGGTGGCGGCGAGCGATCAGCGCTGCCTGCGTGAAATGATGGTGATTGCGGCGTTCCTGGGTATTGCCGATCCACGCGAGCGCCCGGCTGCTGCGCGGCCGGCGGCCGATGCCGCGCACGCACTGTTCAACGATGGCAAATCCGAGTTCACCAGCATCTACGCGCTGTGGCTGGCGTATCGCGAGGCGCACGAGGCGCTCACGCAAGCAAAATTGCGGGCGTGGTGCGAACACCATTTCCTCTCGTTTTTGCGCATGCGCGAATGGCGCGAACTGCATCGCCAGTTGCTGTTGATGTGCGAGCAACTGGGCTGGTCGATGAACATCGATGCCGCCGGATACGGCGATCTGCATCGGGCGCTGATTGCCGGGTTGCCCACCCAGATCGGCCACCGCCTGGAAAAGGGGCAATATGAAGGACCGCGAGGCCGCCGCTACAGCCTGTTTCCCGGCTCGCCGCTGAGCAAGACGCCGCCGCCCTGGGCGCTGTCAGCGGTGCTGCTCGATACGCAGCGGGTGTGGGGCCTGGTCAATGCCCGCATCGAGCCGGACTGGGTGATCGCGCAGGTGCCGCATCTGTTGGCACGCAAACACTTCGACCCGCATTGGTCGCGTGCGCAGGGGCGGGTGCTGGCGTCGGAGCAGATCAGTCTGTTTGGCCTGGTGCTGGCGCCGAAACGACCGGTGCATTACGGTTCGATCGCGCCGCTGCAAGCGCACGACCTGTTTGTGCGGCAAGGCTTGGTGACCGGCGAGATCAACACCCGCGCCGGTTTTCTGGCACGCAACCTTGCCATGCTCGAACAGGCGCGTGACGAAGAAGCCAAGTTGCGGCGCGCCGGGCTGGTTGCCGATGAGGATTGGCAGGCACGCTGGTATCTGGATCGCGTTTCTACCGACATCTGTACCGCAGTCGGCCTGGATGCCTGGTATCGCAAGCTGTCGTCGGCGCAGCGCAACGCTCTGGAATGGCCGCTGAGCGAGCTGCTGCCGGGCGAGGGCAGCGAGGCCGACCGCTTCCCCAAGTTCCTGCGCCTTTGCGACGCACGCCTTGCGCTCAGCTATCGTTTTGAGCCCGGTGCAGCCGATGATGGCGTGACATTGGCGCTACCGCTGCACCTGCTCGGCGCGCTCGATGCGGCGCGGCTCGATTGGCTGGTGCCCGGGCTGGTGGAAGACAAGGCCAGTGCCCTGATCCGCAGCCTGCCCAAAGCCCTGCGCCGCAATTGCGTGCCAGCACCCGATTTTGCGCGCGCTTTCGTGCAGGCGTTGCCGCAACCAACGGCGGACAGCCTGGGCAGCGAACTGGCGCGCTTTCTCAGTCGCATTACCGGGGTGAAGGTGGCAGCCACCGACTTCGCCAGCGATGAGCTGCCGACCCACTTGCGGATGAATCTGCGGGTGCTCGATGCCGGCAATGCGGTGTTGGCCGAGGGCCGCGATCTGACCGCGTTGCGCGCTGAACTGGGCGAGCGCGCCGAGCATGCGTTTGCCGACCATGCCGGCGCGCAGGTTCGCCAGCAAGGGCTGCACACGTTTCCCCCGCAAGGCGTGCCCGAGGTGATTTCCGGCGAGGCGGGATTGCCCGCCTATCCGGCACTGTGCGTGCGCAGCGAGGCGGTGCATCTGGACGTATTCGCCGATCGCGAGCGTGCCTGCCAGGAGCATGCCCGCGGGGTGTGCGCGCTGCTGCGCTACGCGCTCGCCGAACGCCGCAAGCAATTGCCACGGCAGTTGCCGGTGTCGGCCAAGCTGGGTCTGGTGTACAGCGCAATTGAAAGCGCCGAGCGCTTGCGTGGCGATGTGATCGAAGCGGCCTTTGCGGCGTTGACCGCCGACGGGCTGGATGCCATCCGCAGCGCCGATGCGTTTGCGCAGCGCGTCGAACACATCGGCCGCGGCTTGCTGACCTGCGCAGTCGAGCGCCTGCAACTGGCGGAAACAATTCTGGCGGCCTATGCCGGCCTCAAACGCCTGCTCGAACCGCCATTGATGGGCTGGGCCAGCGCCAGCTATGCCGACATGCACGCGCAGTTGGATGGATTGATCCATCCCGGATTTTTGCGCACCACACCCGAAGCGATGTTGCCACAGTTGCCGCGTTACCTGCGCGCGATCGCGCAGCGGGCCGAGCGGGTGCGCCTCGACCCGCAACGCGATCAGGCGCGGTTGCTGGAGTTGACGCCGTTCCTCGAAGCGCTGGCGGCAGCCAATGCCGCCGGCCGGGCTGATGACCCGGGTTGGCAGGCGCTGCGCTGGAATATCGAGGAATTGCGGGTATCGTTGTTCGCGCAAGCGCTGGGTACGCGCCAACCGATGTCGGTCAAACGCCTCACCCGCGAGTTGGCTCAGCTCAAGGCGGCGCTAAATCAGTTGTAGCCCGGGTTGAGGCCCAACGGGCGCAAACCCGGGATCGCCACGACCGTGGCCGCGACCCGGGTTACGTTCAGAGCAAACTCACGGCAACACCGTTTGCTGTGAAAACTCAATGCCGCGCGCGCTGACATCAATGCGTACCCGGGAGCGTTTGAACATGCGCGGATAGACGTGGGCGATGGCCACTGCCTGCTCAGCCTTGGCGCGCGCTTGCGGGCTGGCGTCGGCTGGCAGTTGGCGCAGACTCCATTGTGCGATTTCCACATACAGCGCACTGTTCATGCCCAGCACCAGCAGCGGCTGCTGCGCGGCATCGGCGTGCAACAGTTGCGGCAGCAATTTTTCCTCGCCGGCACCGATGCTCACCGCCAGTGCGTCATCGCTCATCGCCGCAAACAGCGGCGCGTGCAGACCCAGTTCGGGCATCGCGGGCAATGGCGTTGGCGTGCTGTCGTTTTGCAGTTGCACCGCGCCCAATGCCGGCACCAGGCTGCGCGCAATACCTAGCAGCGACGCCGGGTTGTCGCCACCCACCACCAGTGCGCCGGTGAACTCGGGGATGGCCACGTCATCGCGCCAGCGCAGCTGATTGATCAGCGCAAACACGCTATGCGCCATCGTTGCCGAACCCAGCAGTGCCGGGTTGGTTGATTGCGCCTTGATCGCCTTCGCCGTGTCGTTGAGCGATGCCAATTGCGGACACTGCCAGGGCGTTTGTTCGCTACTCTTGAGCAGAGTGCTGACCACCGATGGCAACTGTTGCAGGTTGATGCTGAAGCCGACATCGAGTGCAGAATCATCGTTGACGGCATCCATCCCCGGCATCGGAGCGCGCAGGTGCATCAGGGTATTGGCGATGTCGCTGCGCAGTTGCAACACACTCAGCGCAGCGACCTTGCGCGCGCTGACCTGGGTATAGCCAAAAACCAGACGCGGCATCGCCGTGGCCAGCCGCACGAACTCGCCGCCGCACTGCGCGTCGATCGGCGTTTGCGCGATGCCAAGCGCGGCGCGCAGCGCACTGTCGGGCGCGCTGAATGGCGCACTGACGGCATCCAGCAACGCACTGCTGTCGATGTAGCCGGCAATGCCGGAATGCAGCCCATGCTCGGCGATGACGTCATCGAGCATGTTGTCCGACTGCAACGAGTGGGCCGGCAAATCCAGGCCGAGCAGGCTGCGCATTGCGGCGTCCGGTGCACGATCCGCCGCGATGCTGAACACCAGCGTCGAATCGATCACCGCCATCACCAAGCGCAGCGACGACTGGCCCAACGTCAGGTGCCAGTAGCGGTGACCATCGATGTTCGCTTGCGCCAGGCTCTGCCCGGCCCGTTGCTCGATGCGCGTGACGCTCTGCGCAAAGGCCTGCGGTTGATCCAGTTCCATCCGCACTACCGGCGACAGGCCGATACCATACAGCACATTGCGGCCACCCAGGCGCAAACCGAGCAGGGCATGAATCTGCTCCAGATCCTTGCCGGCAAACTCGGATTCGAAGGCGGCGATCAGCCGCGCGAACCTGCCATCGGTTTCGCCGGCGAGCAGGGCAGCTTTCACCGGTTCGCCCAGCATTGCCAGCACCTCGCTGCTCAAGCCGTACTGGCGCAGCATGGCGCGCGCCTGATCGGCCGACAGGGCTTTGCTGGCGGCAAGCACGTACGGCGTGTCGGCCGGGACATGGGCGAGCGGGTTGCCGGTCGCATCCGGACGACCGTGGTAGTACCACCACACAGCGGCTCCCAGGGCGATCAGCAGTATCACGGCGGCAATGGACTTGCGCATATCGATCATCCTGTACGACGCGGAACGGACCAGCACTTAGCTGCGCAAGCGTGGCATGCCGTGTGCGTTGCGATCTTCCGGCACCGCCTCATCCTGAATCTGCTGGCGCAGGCTGCGGCCGGTCAAGGCGACGGCACGTTTGCCGCCACGCACCGCCAACGCATTGGCGAATGCTTGACGTGCGCGCTTGTCATCGCTCTGGCTGGCAAAGCATTGCCCGAGCGACTCCCAAGCTTCGCTGCCGGCACCTTGCGCGATGGCGCGATGCGCATATTCTTCGGCTTCGATCCAGCGCTCTTCGCTGCGGCAGATGCGGCTCAGCGCCAGCAGCAGGTCAGGGCTGGATGAATGTGCGCTCAGCCATGCTTCGGCGCTCGCCAACCGCGAGCCGCTGCGCGGCCGCGGCAGTTCGCCGTACAGCGCCGCCAGCGGATCGGACCACGTGCGCTTGAGCGCGTGCTCGATGGCTTGTGCGGCCTGCTCCTCCATGCCCAGATTCATGGCCCGGCGCGCGTAGCTGGCAACGACATCAGCCTCGTCGCGCAGCGCACCGGGAAGGTTTCGCCACAGCGTATCCAGGGCGCCGGCATCCGCCGATTGGCGCAGGGCAAGCACGTGCATTTCCCGTTCAAACGCGGATGCCGCGGTATCGGACAGCACCCGGCTACGGCGCACACTCGCCAGCAACGGCAGTGCATCGGCGGCCCGACCGCTGTCGGCCAGCGCCTGCGCGCGCAGCCAATGCACCGCTGGCGGCGGCGGCCGCACCGCCACGCCATCGAGCTGCGCCAGCGCCGCTGCTGGTTGCCTGGCCGCGAGCGCAAGGCGTGCGCGTTGCAGCGCTACCGCGCCGCGATCGGGCTGGTTTGCCGCCAGATCAAGCAGGTGTTCGGCGTCGGCATCATCGCCACGTGCGCGTGCGGCAGTGGCGGCGGCGAGCAGTGCCGGCAGACGCACACGCGATTCGTCGGCGGCTTTTTCAAGCAATTTTTGTGCGCGCAACCAGCGGCCCTCATGCAGCGCGAGCAAACCATCGCTCAGGCGCGCGCGCGCGCGACGCTGGCGATAGCGGGACCACACCCGAAACGGGATGCGGATGATCGACACCAGCAGCCAGATCGCCAGCCCGGCAAGGACGAGGAAAAGCCCCGCAACCGGCACCGAGGTGCTGATGTCGTAACCGCGAAAGCGCACGATCACCAGCCCCGGGTCGCTGGCGATAACTTGCCACAGCAAGGCGCCAGCGAGCATCGACAACAACAACCAAAGTAGGGCGCGCAATAGTTTCATGGCCGGCTCCCGCCATCAACGGTGCTGTCGCGCAGGGCACGCAACTGCTCCAGGGTGCTGCCAAGTACCGGCATATCCAGGCGCAATTGCAGATCATGCAAGGCGTGCAGTTGGCTGATCTGCGCCTGCCGGGTAGCCGACTCGGGATACAGCCGTTGCAGTGTGGCGATAATGCGTGTGAGGGTGCCGCGAAAGCTGGTTTCGTCGCGCCGCTCAAGCGCCGCGCGCGCCAGTGCCAGTTCGAGATTCAGCGCCGTGCGCGCCAAGCCACGCTCATCGCTGGCCAGCAATTGTTGCGGGTCGCTGCGCCGTACCTGCACCAGTTGGCCGAGCAATGCGCGCCAACGTGGTTGCGGCACGGCACCAGCCCGATCGGCCACGGGTTCGGCGCCGAGCCTATCCAGTGCGGCTTCCAGCGTGTCCAGCGCGGACAATGCGAGGATGCGCGGGTCGTCCGGTGCGGTGCGCAGGGCGGCGAGTTCCTGCGCCATGGTTTGCCGCAGGCTGACGAAGCGGGGATTGGCGACGCCAGCGAAAATCGCTTGCGCCAGCACGTAGGCGCGCTCCGCGGCAGCGCGGTCATTGGCCAGTTCGAGGCGCTCGATCGCCATCGTCAGCAACAATTCGGCTTCATCCAGCCGCAGCGTCTGGGTGCTGTCGATTTCCGGGTCGGCGAGGCGATTGACGGCTTCTTCCAGCAGTGCGGCGCGCTCGGCGATGCCCAGCAGATCCTCGCGGATGATGCGCTGTGCCGAGGCGTTGGCGACGATGCGATCGCCCATTTGTCGCAGTTCGTTGCTCTGGCTTTGCACCTGCGCTTCGAGCGCGGCAATGCGCTGCGCGGTATCGTCCGCCGGCGGCGGCGCGAGCCACTGTTCGATGGTGGCATGCCAGTGCCACCAGGCCAGCGCGAGCATGGTCAGCAGCAGCACCAGCGACAGGGAAAAGGCGATGCGGCGGCTGCGCTTGCGGGGGGTGGGGGTTTCACTCACGGCGATCAATTTCTGGCGGGATGATGCCCATGCTACCGGAACCGTGATTCGCGGTGAAACTCGGCCAGCGCGGCGAGCATCGCCGACGGCCTCGCGCTGGCGGCGACAATCAGGTTTGCAAACCCTTGTGCGCGCGCCTGCTGGCCCAGACGCTCGCTGGCAACCACGGCCAGCGCTTGCGCGAGCGCGTTGCGCACAGGCGCCGGGCATTGCTGCGCGAACGCATGCAGGGCTTCGCCGCTGCTCGCCAGCAGCGCCAGCGGCGTGGCCAGTTGCGCCAGCTTGCGCCAGGTTGCGGCGCGGATCGGGTGCGGCACGCGCTCGTAGACCTCGGCGACATGCAGGTGGCGGGCGCGTTGCGCCAACTGCGCGGCGAGCACGCCACGGCCGCCGGGGGCAGTGATCAGGCCGACGCTCAGGCGGGCAATTTGCTGCAACGGCGGCAGTGCGAGCAGGCCTTCGCTGGTCATTTGCGTGCGCGGGTAGATGGCGACAATGCCGTGCCGGGCCAGCGCTGCGGCGGTGCCGGCGCCGACCGCCAGCGCCCGCTGCGTGGCGGCCAGCGCCAACGGCTGCTGCATACTGGCGAAGCGCACCGCTGCCGGACTGCTGAACACCACCCGGTCGGCATTCAAGGCTCGGGCCAGGGCATCGCCCGCCCGCAGTGGCCTGAGTGCGAGCGGCGAGCAGGCAATCACCCGTGCGCCGCGGCGGGCGGCAGCGCGGCGCACGGGGGCATGCTCGCCGCTGGGGCGCAGCGAGAGAATCGTCCAGCCGTTCAGCTCGGCTGTTGATGGCTGGTTGGGGAGCATTGCTGCGATCATCGCCCTACTCTCGCACAAGTCGGGTCGCCCGCGTTGCCGGCGATCGCTGGCTTCACGACGGCCGGATGCCGCATAATGCATGACCAACCTCGACCGCTGATGAGTATCGCCTTGAACCTGTTTTGCGTTGCAGCCGCTTGGCAGTCCGAGATGCCGATTGCGGGTTGGCGCCTGCAAGGCCGCGATGCGCGATATCACCGCATGAACGCTGCCGCCAGGAATACGCAATGACTGGTGCGGTGGGCGCGTGGCAGGCGATCGACTGGCTGTTGGCGCTGGTCGGCCTGTGGTTGTTGATCGGTGTTGCCGGTTTGCTGGCGTTGCGCCGCTTCGACTTCGTGGCGCGTGTGTTGTTTCCGCTGGGCGGGGTGGTGGCACTGTTGGTCGCGGTGGTTGCGCTGGCCGCGATCAATGCGCCGGCACAATCGCTGGTGATGGCAATCGGCCTGCCCAGTTTGCCGTTTCATTTTCGCCTCGATGCGCTGGCGGCATTTTTTCTGGTGGTCATCGGCGTCACCACCGCTGGGGTGTCGGTGTTTGCTGCCGGCTATTTCCGGCAGGGTGAAGGCACGCCACCGGGGCTGCTGTGCCTGGAGTACCACCTGTTTGTCGCCAGCATGGTGCTGGTGGTGCTCGCCGACGATGCTTACGCGTTCATGGTGATGTGGGAAACCATGGCGTTGTCGTCGTTCTTTCTGGTGACCGCCAATCACCGCATCCCGGAAATCCGCAGTGCCGGTTATCTGTATTTGTTGATTGCCCACGTCGGTGCCATCGGCATCTTGTTGTGCTTTGGCGTGCTGCAAGCCAATACCGGCGATTACACGTTCGCCAACATGCGCCTGCAAGAACTGACACCGTTCGCCAGTTCGCTGGCGGTGTTGCTGGCGTTGTTCGGCTTTGGCGCCAAGGCGGGTCTGGTGCCGCTGCATGTATGGCTGCCCGAAGCGCATCCGGCCGCCCCCTCGCCGGTGTCGGCGCTGATGAGCGCGGTGATGCTGAAGACCGCCGTGTACGGATTTTTGCGGGTGTCGCTGGACCTGCTGCATACCCCGATCTGGTGGTGGGGTGTACTGCTGCTGCTGATCGGCTTGTTGACCGCCTTGTTCGGTGTGGTGTTTGCCGCGGTACAAACCGACATGAAACGCCTGCTCGCGTATTCGTCGATCGAAAACATTGGCCTGCTGTTTGCCGGTATCGGCCTGACCCTGCTGTTTTCCGCATACGACATGAAGCCGATGGCGGCACTGGCGTTGACCGCCGTGCTCTATCACGTGGCCAGCCATGCCATGTTCAAGAGCCTGCTGTTTGTGGCTACCGGCTCGGTGATGCATGCCACCGCCGAACGTAGCCTGGGCAAACTCGGCGGCCTGATCCGGTTCATGCCGTGGGTCGCCTGGTTGAGCCTGTTGGCGGTACTGGCCAGCGCTGGGTTGCCACCGTTCGGTGGCTTCGTGTCGGAGTGGTTGTTGTTGCAAGGTTTCCTGTTTACGCCGCAATTGCCCAGTTCGATCCTGCAGATGCTGGTGCCAACCATGGCGGCCTTGATCGCGCTGATCTCGGCGTTGTCGGGCTACACCATGGTCAAGTTCTTCGGTGTGGTGTTTCTCGGCCAGCCACGCGAGCGCAAGTTGCACGATGCCCACCCGGCCGGTTGGTGGGAGCGTGCAGGCATGCTGTGGCTGGGCCTGGGCTGCATTGCACTGGGCCTGCTGCCGGTGCAGGTGATCGGCTACATCGATGCAGTCACCCAGCAACTGGTCGCTGCCGGCATCGGTGCCAGCGTCGCCGAACATGGCTGGTTGCTGGTCCCGGTGGCACTGGAACGCGCCAGTTATGGCCCAGCGGTGTTCTTGCTCGGCGTGCTGTTGTGCTTCGCACTTGCCTACTTGCTGGTGCGGGCGCTGTACCACGGTCGGGTGCGGCGGGCACCGCCGTGGGATTGCGGCTTTCCCTTGCAGGATGCGCGCATGCAGGACACCGCCGAGGGGTTTGGCCAGCCGATACGGCATATCTTCGGGCCGGCGTTCCGGATGCAGCGCGTGTTGCCTTCGCCGTTTGATCGCGAGCCCAAATATGCCGTGACCGTGACCGATCATTTCTGGCATTGGCTGTATCTGCCGGTGGCGGCGCTCACCGAGCGCGTTGCCCGGCTGGTGGGGCGCTTGCAGCAAGGGCGGATATCGATCTACTTGCTGTACAGTTTTGTCACCTTGATCGTCACCTTGCTGCTGGTGCACTGATGAGCGCGCATGCCGTGATTTCGCAGGTGTTGGCCGTCGTCGTGGCGCTGGCGTTGGCGCCGTTGTTGAGCGGGTGGGTGAATCAATGCCGGGCCTGGTTGCAGAACAAATCGGCGCCGGGCCTCTTGCAGCCGTTCCGGCTGCTGCACAAGTTGTTCAACAAGGACTCGGTGCTGGCCGAACACGCCTCGCCGCTGTTTCGCGCCTCGCCGTATGTGGTGTTCGGCTGCATGGTGTTGGCCTGCGCCATCATCCCGTCGTTGTCCACCACCTTGCTGTTGGCGCCGGCCGCCGACGCCATCGCATTGGTCGGCTTGTTCGCGTTGGCGCGGGTATTCATCTCGCTGGCGGCGATGGATGTGGGTACCGCGTTCGGCAGCCTGGGCGCACGCCGTGAAATGCTGGTCGGCTTTCTCGCCGAACCGGCGTTGCTGATCGTGCTGTTCACCACCGCCATGATCGCCAGTTCGACCTCGCTCAGCGCCATCGTGCAAACGCTGTCGGCCGGGTCGCCGGTGATCTCGCCGAGCCTGGTGTTCGCGGGGGTCGCGTTCACCATGGTGTCGCTGGCGGAGAACGCGCGGGTGCCGGTGGACAACCCGGCGACCCATCTGGAATTGACGATGATCCACGAAGCCTTGATCCTGGAGTATTCCGGCCGCCATCTGGCCTTGCTTGAATGGGCCGCCAGCCTGAAGTTGTTCGCCTATTCGTGCATCGGGTTGGCGTTGTTTTTCCCGTGGGGCATCAACGTCAGCGACAGCCCGCTGGGTTTGCTGCTGGCCCTGCCGGTGTTGCTCGGCAAGCTGCTGATTGGCGGTGCGTTGCTGGCATTGCTGGAAACGATCAGCGCCAAGATGCGCATCTTCCGGGTTCCGGAGTTTCTCGGCACCGCCTTCATGATTGCGGTGCTGGCGATGCTCGTGCACATGCTGTTGGGGAGTTGAGATGAACGGCGTGGTCGGCCAGCTGATCAATTTTTGCGCGGCGCTGCTGCTGCTGCTGGCATTCGCGATGATCTCGCAGCGTCGCATTCTGTCGCTGATTCACTTGTTCACCCTGCAAGGTGTGGCGCTGGTTGCCGCGACCGTGCTGGTGGGCTACGTGACGGCACAGCCACATCTCTACCTTTCAGCCGCGCTGACATTCGTGCTCAAGGTGCTGCTGATTCCGTGGTTGCTGTATCGGGTGATCGATCGCCTCAATGTGCGCTGGGACATGGAAACCCTGATCAACATTCCGACCACCATGCTGGTCGGTATCGGGCTGGTGATGTTTGCGTTTTATCTGGCACTGCCGATTTCGCAGCTGTCGGCAACGATCGTGCGCGGCAATTTGGGTATCGCGCTGGCGTGTGTGCTGTTGTCTTTTTTGATGATGATCACGCGCTCGAAAGCGGTGCCACAGGTGATTGGTTTTTTGGCGCTCGAAAACGGCCTGTTTTTTGCCGCCACGTCGGCGACCTACGGGATGCCGATGGTGGTGGAGTTGGGCATTGCGCTGGATGTGCTGGTGGGCATCCTCATCCTCGGTGTGTTCATGTTCCAGATCCGCGAGCAATTCGACAGCCTCGACATCCGCCACCTTGAATCGCTGAAGGAAGACTGAGCATGCAGGCGCTTTACTTCGTGCTGGGTATTCCGTTGCTGGGTGGCGCGGTACTGGCCTGGTGTGGGCACCGCCGGTTTGCCCGCGATGTCAATGTGGCATTCAGCCTGGGTACCTTTGTCGCGGCGTGCGTGTTGACCGCACAGATCATCGCCGACGGGCCGATGTTTGGCTGGCAGCGCGAGTTCTTCATCGATCCGTTGAATGTATTTCTGGTTACCCTCACCGCGTTCGTCGGCTTGACCACGGCCATCTTTTCGCGGCCATACATGCGCGTGGAGGAAGATCACGGCAAGATGACGCCGAAGCGTCTGCGCCTGTATCACAGCATGTACCAGTTGTTCAGTTTCACCATGCTGGTGGCGTTGACCACCAACAACATGGGCATCCTGTGGGTGGCGATGGAAGCGGCCACCCTGACCACGGTGATGCTGGTCAGCGTGTACCGTACCGCCGCCAGCCTGGAGGCGGCGTGGAAGTACTTCATTTTGTGCGGCGTCGGCATTGCACAGGCACTGTTCGGTACCGTGTTGCTCTACATGGCGGCCGAAAAAGTGATTGGCCACGAGGGCGGCGCGTTGTTGTGGAGCAATCTCAACGCGGTCAAGCAGCAGCTCGACCCGGACATCATTACCCTGGCATTCGCGTTTCTGTTCATCGGCTATGGCACCAAGGTTGGCCTGGTGCCGCTGCACAACTGGTTGCCCGACGCGCATGCCGAAGGCCCGACCCCGGTTTCGGCGGTGTTGTCCGGATTGCTGCTGAATGTGGCGCTGTACGCGATCCTGCGCTTCAAGGTGCTCACCGATGGTTCGCTGGGCAACCAGCTTGCCGGCCACATGATGATGGGGTTCGGCCTCGCCTCGGTGCTGGTGGCGGCGTTTTTCCTGTCGCGGCAACGCGATGTCAAACGCATGTTCGCGTATTCCTCGATCGAGCACATGGGCCTGATCACGTTTGCATTCGGCATGGGCGGGCCGATTGCCACGTATGCCGGGCTGTTGCACATGACCGTGCATTCGCTGATCAAATCGGCGATCTTTTTTGCCGTCGGCCACGCCACCCAGAAAGCCGGCACCCAGATCATGGCCGACATTCGCGGCCTGATGACCGTCAACCCGACCGTCGGCTGGGGCTTGATGCTGGGTGCTCTGGCGATCCTCGGCATGCCGCCGTTTGGCGTGTTCGCCAGCGAGTTTTTGATCCTCACCACGGCCATGCGCGAACATGCCTGGGCCACGCCATTGCTGCTGCTGGCGTTGGGCGTGGCGTTTGCCGCGATCTTTGCGCGCGTGCAACCGATGGTGTTTGGCGATACCTCGGTGCGGCCATTGCTGCATCCGCCGGCGTTGTTGCCGGTATTCGTGCACCTCGGGCTGGGCCTGATGCTGGGTTTGTATATTCCGCCGTATCTGGATGAGTGGTATCGCCAGGCGGCGCGGATGATCGGAGGCTGAGCGGATGCGCATCGGCGATTTTGAACTGGACATGCAGGCGCTGCCGGCGCCGTTGCCGATCTTCCATGGTGTTGCCGCCAATGCCGCTGACTGGGAGTTTGCGGCGCGCGCGGTGCTGCAAGCGGGTGGCCGGCTGATTTCATTGTGGAGTGTCGAACGTGGCGAGGGTGCGCAGCGGCAACCGCTGGTGTGTGCCGCCTATGTGGCTGCGCAAGGCTTGCTTTGGCTGGACTTGCCGCTGGCCAGTCGTGCCGTTCACTATCCCGACTTGAGCGGCATCTTTGCCTGCGCCGAGCGCATGCAGCGCGCCATGGCCGATTTGTCCGGCGTGCACGCCAGTGAGGTACGCGATCAGCGGCCGTGGCTGGATCACGGCCTGTGGACCGGCGATTTACCGCCGTTGGCGCGCTGTGCGCGACCGGCCGCGGCAATGCCGCAGTCGCGGCCCAATGGCTACCCGTTTGTCCGGGTCGAGGGCGACGGCGTGCACGAGATTGCGGTCGGGCCAGTGCATGCCGGCATCATCGAACCGGGCCACTTCCGGTTTTCCGTGGTTGGCGAAAAAGTACTGCGTCTGGAACAGCATCTGGGCTACACCCATAAAGGCATCGAGCGGCGCTTCACCGAACTGGCGCCACTCGAAGGCTACCGCCTTGCCGGCCGGGTCAGCGGCGATTCCACCGTCGCTTATGCCTTTGCGTATTGCATGGCGCTGGAAGCGGCCGCCCAGTGCGCCGTCCCGGAGCGCGCGGCGTGGTTGCGCGCGTTGTTGCTGGAGCGCGAGCGGGTTGCCAATCATCTCGGCGATCTGGGTGGCATCGGCAACGATGCCGGTCTGGCGATTGCGCTGGCGCAGTTTTCGCGGCTGCGCGAGGATTGGCTGCGCCTGGGTAAAACCCTGTTCGGGCATCGCCTGATGATGGACTGCGTGCTGCCGGGCGGGGTGGCGTGCGATCTGGATGCCGATGCGGTGCGCTCGCTGGAGCAGCAGTGCCAGCAGATGCAACGCGAGGTGCTGGCGATGCGGCGGTTGTTCGACGAACACGCCGGCTTGCAGGACCGTTTCATCGGCGCCGGCCGGGTGAGCGCGGCGTTGGCGCAACGCCTGGGGTTGGCGGGCATGGCGGCACGCGCCAGCGGCATCGTTACCGATCTGCGCGGGCAGTTCGCGTTGCCGCCTTACGATACCCTGGCGGTGCGCGTGGCCAGCCATCGCAATGGCGATGTCGCGGCGCGGGTCAGCGTGCGCTTTGACGAGGTGCTGGAGTCGCTGCGCTTGATCCGCGAAATGCTGCGTGCGCTGCCGGCGGGGCCGGTGCAACAGGTGGTCACGCTGCCGGCCAACGCCGCGCTCGGTGCCGGTTGGGTCGAGGGTTGGCGCGGTGAGATCCTGGTGGCGCTGGAACTGGAGCACGATAACGGTGCGCTGCGCATCGCGCGTTGCCATTGCCATGATCCGTCATGGCAAAACTGGCCGGTACTGGAACACGCGATGATCGGCAACATCGTGCCGGACTTTCCGCTGATCAATAAATCCTTCAATCTGAGCTATTCCGGACACGACCTGTAATGTGGAAGATCGTTGATCGCATCCTGCGTGCTGGTATCCCCAGCGAACCGCCGCCGCCGGTGCGCGCCGAGCCTGGCGATGAGGTGTCGCACATTCAGCAGCGCCTGCTCGACATCCTCGGCAAGGCGCTGACCATCCGCATGGTCGATGCCGGCTCGTGCAACGGCTGCGAGCTGGAAATCCACGCGCTCGGCAATCCGTACTACAACCTCGAAGGGCTGGGCATCAAGTTCGTCGCCAGCCCGCGCCACGCCGACATGCTGTTGGTTACCGGCCCGGTGTCGCGGCACATGGCGACAGCGCTGCGCCGCACCTGGGAGGCCATGCCCGATCCCAAGCTGGTGGTGGCGGTGGGCGATTGCGGCTGTACGGGCGGCGTGTTCGGCGCCGGCTATGCCAGTTGCGGGCGGGTCGCCAACGTGATCCCGGTGCACTGCACGATACCGGGCTGCCCACCGCCGCCGATCGACATCCTGCGCGGCATCCTGAGTGCGGTGAGCGGCCATGGCGAGGCGCCGCCGCCGGTAAGCACGTAATGGCGCCCCCGCCGACCGCACCGGCGTTGTTGCAAACCACACTCGATGCCATGCCGCCGGTACGGGCGATGCAGGTACAGGTGGTTGCGGTGACGGCGGAGCGGGTGTCGCTGCGCGCGCCGCTGGCGGCCAATGTCAATGATAAAGGCTGCGCCTTTGGCGGCAGCATCGCCGGGGTGATGACGCTGGCCGGTTGGGGATTGTTGCTGATGCGTTCGCGCGCGCTCGGGTTGGCGCTTGAGGTGTACGTCGCCGATAGCCAGATTCGTTATCTGGCGCCGCTGTATCAGGCGATCGCGGCGCAGGCCTGGCTGAGCGACCCCGCCTGCTGGGAGCCAACGTTGCACCGTGTGCATCAACGCGGCCGTGCCAGCCTGAACGTGCAGGCGCAGGTGTTGGCGGACAACGGTGAGCCGGCAGCGAGCATGACGGCGCGCTTCGCGCTGGTATTGCCGGCACATGCTCCGGCACATGCTGGTGACGCCACGCAATTTGAGTGACAATGGGCCATGCGCAAAGTCACTGCACTGTTGATCGTCCTCGTGCTTGCGCTGGCCGGCTGCGCCAGCGAGAGCAAGAAATCCAAATCGCTGGACGCCACACTGTATGCCTATGCCGGCGCGGTGCGCTGGGGTGAGTTCGAGCGCGCCTGGGGCATGGTCGATCCGCAGGTGCGCAAGGATCACCCGCTGAGCGAACTGGAGTGGTCGCGCTTCGCACAAGTGCAGATCACCGGCTACAAGGTGCAAAGCAGTG
>Ga0100389_1000354_pt1 | contig 36707 bp, 32 predicted proteins | sample CryGeymeta201513_FD_81537 | JGI IMG/M metagenome (GOLD analysis project Ga0100389, IMG submission 81537) | Groundwater microbial communities from Crystal Geyser aquifers in Utah, USA - Crystal Geyser metaG 2015-13 | ecosystem: Environmental > Aquatic > Deep subsurface > Groundwater | place: USA... | reverse complement strand
CGCTGTGCCGGGCTTTGTCCCATCGGACACTCGAAGCGCGTCACGCGGGTTGACTCCCGACAGAGCAGATGGCCTCGAACGCGCGGGGAAACTCTCCTGAATTGACCGGCGCACCTATACTCGTTAAGGTTGCGAATCCACGTTTTCTGCCGTAGGATAACGCTCCAGCTTTGTCTCCCGGTGAGGCGAGTCTGCTGATTGACAAAGCTGGAGCGTTATCCTACGGCAGATGCATGTTGGGGCAGGACAGCGTCCCATCAGATTCCGCAGGGCCATTCCTCGACCTTAACGAGTATACGTACCGCGCACGATCCGGGTTTGCTGAATGGTTGTCGAGCAGCAGTACTCGTCGGACCAGTGTGAACTGAGTGTGCGTGTAGACGGACATAGTTACTCCGCGGGGCGCTCGTGGGGCGGGAGCAACTGAGCAATAAGTTCCGACGGCCAACGTGCGGAGGCATTGACAGGGGTTTGCAGGTGTCGGCTGAGGTCAAGTACGGTCATGTCGTCCAGGAATCTGTTGTCGCGGTCAACGGACACTCCTGGCACGAAGACGATGTCGCCTACCTCTCTGTCGCGCAACTCGTTGAGGATGTCCTCTCCACAAAGCAGTCCGGCAACCGTTACGGTTTCGCCGAAGAGTTGGTTGCGGACGCATACTATGTTCACGGAGATGCTGCGCCACTCGGAAAGCAGCTCTCCCAATCTCGCGATCCAGGGCGCGGCGGCCGTGCCGGTGACCAGCGTGATCTCTCGCAGATTGTCATCGGCGCAGGATGATTCGCTGTCTGCTGCGTGACGTTCGGCAAGGTCACTCAGGTCGTCTTCGAAGATCCGTATCAGTCCCACGCCGTTCTCGAGTTGTGCGAAGTCCTCGTAGTATTCGGTGGGCGGGACAGGGCGTCTCGCGATCACGTACATTTCGTCCGCGCTGAAGGCAAAGTGGGCCCCCAGCCGCTTGTGGAAATCAGTTCGGCAGACGTCAACCTTGTCGATCAGCCGTCCTGCCAGGTCGGGAGACACCGCATCCACCAGCCTTAGTTCCTGCCGATGTTTCGTCAGCCCCACGGGTACCATTGAGAGTGTGGCAACTTGCGGAAACAGACTGGATAAATCGGAGATCGTCTGGTCGAGAGCTTCCCCGTCATTAATACCGGGAGAAATTACGACCTGTGTGTTCATCTCGATTTCGTTCTCGGCGAGACGACGTAGAAGAGAAAGGATGGCTCGGCCCTTCTTCACGCCGAGAATTCGGTTCCGGACAGTTTCATCGGTGGCGTGGACGGAAATGTGGAGAGGACTCAGTCTGAGGCGAAGGATGCGGTCGATATCCTCGTCTCTGAGGTTCGACAAGGTGATGAAGTTGCCGTGCAGGAAGGATAGGCGGTAGTCGTCGTCACGAACGTAGAGCGTATCCCGGCGATGCGGGGGCATCTGGTCAACGAAGCAGAAGGGGCATCGGTTGTTGCACCGTCGCACGCCATCGAAGAGGTCGCTTTCGAAAGTCAGTCCCGTTCTTTCGTCAGGGTCCTTCTCAATCTCGACGGCAAGTACTTCGCCGTCCGCAGACTCGATGAGGAGACTGACCTGTTCCTCGGCGTCGGCGAGTCGGTAGTCGATAACATCCTGCGGAATTCGTCCGTTGATCTCCAGCAATCGGGAGCCGGGGCGTATGCCGAGTTCTTCGGCGATACTGCCCGGCTCCACTTCGCTGATGGTCGCCTTGGAGGGCTTACCGACATTCCCCGATGCGCTGAAGTTCACTGGCTACTTCCAGCCGCGCAGTTTCCAGACGCCGTATTCAACGCCATCCACCAAGGCCTGCCAACTCGCCTCGATAATGTTGGTAGAGACGCCGATGGTCGTCCAATATTCATCGTCTGTTGCCGACTCGATGAGCACGCGGACTTTCGCGGCAGTTCCCCGGCGCACGTTGACGACGCGCACCTTGTAGTCAATCAGCCGAATTTGCTCCATCTCCGGGCAGAAGTCGCACAGCGCCTTCCGCAGAGCGTTGTCCATCGCGTGAACGGGTCCATCGCCTTCCGCCGCAACGTAGCGCTCTTCGCGCCCGACTCTAAGCTTCAGCACGACATCGCTGCCGGGTTCCTGGTAGTCTCTCTTCTGCTTGTGTTTCTCAATGATAACTTCCAGCTTCTCCAGATCGAAGAGCTTCGGCCTCTCCATGAGCTTCTTCCTGAGAAGGAGTTCGAAGGAGGCCTCCGCCCCCTCGAATTCATAACCTTCGTCCTCAAGCTTTTTGACTTCCTGAAGGATGCGAGCCGTCTCCGGGCTGCCCTTCCGCAACTCAATGCCCACGTCGCGGGCCTTGTAGCACACATTACTGGCGCCGGACAGCTCCGAGACAAGGATTCTCCGGGTGTTGCCAACCGTTTGGGGGACAACGTGTTCGTAGGTGTCGGGGTGTTTCATTACTGCATCCACGTGGATGCCGCCCTTGTGAGCGAATGCGCTGGATCCCACATAGGGCTGGTACTCCCGAGGCGCCAGGTTGGCTGTTTCGCTGACAAAGTGACTGAGTCCGTAGATCTTGTGCAGACGGTCCTCGGGAACGCAGATCCGCCCCAGTTTCAACTGGAGTGTAGGAATCAGTGTAATGAGGTTCATGTTTCCGCAGCGTTCCCCGTATCCGTTGACCGTTCCCTGAATGTGGCTGACTCCCAGCTCGACAGCGACGAGGGCGTTAGCCACGGCAACGCCGCCATCGTTGTGGGTGTGGATGCCCATGGGGCAGGATACGACCTTCTTTGCCGCCTTAATGGCCTTTGCCACCTCTTTCGGGAGGGTGCCCCCGTTCGTGTCACAAAACACGATAACATCCGCGCCTCCCGCTGTGGCGGCCCGGAGGGTGGCCAGAGCATAGTCGGGGTTATGTCTGAATCCGTCGAAGTAGTGTTCGGCGTCATAAACAACTTCGCGGTCGTGGGACTTCAGAAACCGCACGGAGTCCTCGATCATCTCGAGGTTCTGGTCGAGAGGCACTCTCAATGCCTGTTCGACATGAAAGTCCCAGCTCTTGCCGAAAATCGTCACCACGAATGCCTCTGAGTCGATGAGAAGTTTCAGGTTGGCGTCGTCCTTCGCCTTTGAGTTGGCGCGTCGCGTGCTGCCGAAAGCCGCAATCTTCGCGTTGTCGAATTGCAGTTTTCGGGCGCGTTCAAAAAAGCGAATGTCCTTTGGATTTGACCCCGGCCACCCACCCTCGATGTAGTGAATCCCGATGTCGTCCAGGCGCCGGGCGATCTTGATCTTGTCCTCCAGTGTGAAGGAAATCCCTTCGTGCTGGGAACCGTCGCGCAGCGTTGTGTCATAGATAGCAATCTGTGGTTTTGCCACGGGTTCGACCTCAGTTATTCTGCGTGTCTCACTGACGCGCACTTTCCTTGATCCCAACGAATCCTCTACGGAGTCGTGCTGGCATGTGTGGAGGGGTCGTCGAGATGGTACACCAGCTTGTTGATGGCCTGCACGTAGGCTTTGGCGCTGGCCTCGATGATGTCTGTGCTCGTTCCACGTCCGAGAAAAACGTTCCCCGTCGCGCTTTCGAGGTGCACGGTCACTTCGCCCAGGGCATCGGTTCCCCCGGTGACCGACTTGACGGAGTAGTCGGTTAACTTGTGGGGGACATCCACCAGCGCGTCAATGGTGCAGTACACTGCATCCACCGATCCAACTCCGACGCCAGCCTGAGTCAACACGTCGTCTCCCCGCCGGATGCGAATGGTCGCGGACGGCACGGTGTTCCCTCCACTGACAACGTGCATGTATTCGAGGTGAAATTCTTCGGGAACGGTATATATTTCATCCGCCACGATGGACTCGATGTCCCGGTCGGAGATGTCCTTCTTTTTGTCTGCCAGCCCCTTGAAGCGCTCGAAGGCTTTGTTCATCCCGGCATCGTCCAGATCAAAGCCCAGCTCAGTCAGCTTCTTCTCGAAAGCGTGTCGACCCGAGTGCTTGCCCAACACCAGTTCGCTCTGATGCAGCCCCACATCGCGTGGGTCCATGATCTCATAGCTCTCGGGGCGCGCGATCACACCGTGCTGATGGATACCGGCTTCGTGGGCGAACGCGTTGCGTCCGACGATGGCCTTGTTCGGCTGCACGGCAAATCCAGTCACATGGCTTACCAGCCGGCTGGTCCGCATGATCTCTCTGGCATTGACATTCGTAAAATGGCCAATCTCGTCTCGGCGAGTGCGGATGGCCATCACGATTTCCTCCAGGGAAGCGTTGCCTGCGCGTTCCCCGATGCCGTTGATGGTGCACTCAATCTGGCGCGCGCCATTATCAAGCGCGGCCAGGGAGTTGGCGACACCCAACCCCAGATCGTCGTGGCAGTGGGCGCTCAGGACGACCCTCCCGATGCTCGGAACACGTTCTGTCAAAGTTCTAAACAACTTGCCGTGTTCCCGGGGCAGGGCATAGCCCACGGTGTCCGGGATGTTGATAGTGGTCGCTCCCGCCTCGATTGCGGCCTCGACCATCTCGCACAGGAAGGCTACATCGCTGCGGGTGGCATCCTCGGCCGAGAACTCGACGTCCTCCACATAGGACTTGGCCAATTGAATGGACTCCACAGCGCGCTTCAATACTTCCTCTTTGGACATCTTCAGCTTGTATTGGAGATGGATGTCCGAGGTGGCGATGAATGTATGGATGCGAGGCTTGGGCGCGTTCTTCAGCGCGTCCCACGCACGGTTAATATCCACCTCCTTGGCCCGACACAGACCGGCTACGACAGGTCCTTCCACCGTTTCTGCAATGAGTTTGACGGCGTCGAAATCCCCGTGTGAGCTGATGGGAAATCCCGCCTCGATGATGTCGACATTCATCTTGGCCAGTTGCCGGGCGATTTCTTCCTTCTCAGCAAGGTTCATGCTGGCGCCGGGGCATTGCTCTCCGTCTCGCAGCGTGGTGTCAAATATCCTGATCTGTTCTTCCATTGACAACTCCTGACATACCGATGACGCGGCTGGCACATCAGCCAGCAGTGATTTCCGTCTCTGATGGTGATCCGTGTTTCTCAAACGGGCCGAAGGAGGCAGTTGCTCCGCAGTTCGTTTTTCTTACGGTGAGAGTTCGGCGCGAGAACCAACCCCACACCCATCCAACGATCGCTCCAACCACTGCAAACACAACGACATTGATCAGCAGCACGCTGACCTTGTGCAGACCCACGTATCCCGTGTTGGGATCATACCGCACCGTCCAACTGTAGTAGACCCACATGACCCAGACAAGCAGCCCCAGCGAACCAATGCCGGCCCCTCGGAGGAGACAGCGCCCGAACTGTTTCTTGAGCAAACCGATCAACGCGCCAACCAGTACTCCCGCGACCGGGACACCGATGCCGATGGCGCGAATGACCATCTCCACCGTCCGTTCATCAATAATCTCTTTCATTTCTTCCATGATGCACCTCGACGCAACGTCAAGTTATTTTGGGTCCGCGCACGAGCGCAATCTTGCCGGTTCTCACAAACTCCAGAATTCCGTAGGACTCCACCAAGCTTTGGAAGCTGTCCAGCTTCTCTTCACTCCCCGTGATCTCGATGGTCATGGTTTCCTCGCTGACGTCTACGATGGAGGCACGGAAGATGCTGGATATCTGCATGATATGCGGGCGGCTTTCGGCGGTGGCTGAAACCTTGATCAATCCGAGTTCCCGTTCGATGATTCTGTCGTTGGTGTGGTCGTACACTTTGATAACATCAATGAGCTTGTACAACTGGTCATTGATTTGGGACAGCACTTTGTCGCTGCCACCTACCACGATGGTCATGCGTGATGCGGTCGGATCTTCCGTGCGGCTAACGGCCAGGCTCTCAATATTGAAGCCCCGACGCGCAAAAAGGCCGGAGACCCGCGCGAGGACGCCCGGGCGATTCTCCACCATGACAGAAATTGTGTGTCGCAGCGCCTGTGTCTTTCCGTTGTTCTCAGCCATACTGAGCGTCCTCCTGAGTTGTGCCGTGCTCCCCGGAGCACAATACAAAAAGCCTCTCACCCAAACACGATCCAGTCTACTGAATGCGAGAGACTGATCATCGCGGGACGAGAGGCTTCTTGCGAACTACCGGTGAAAGCCTTCGCGGTACCACCCTGCTTCGGCCCCGATATAATATCGAAACCATCTCATTGATGCGATCACGGGCATGACCCGGCCCCGGCTATCTGTCCTCATTCGAGGGGCTTCACCGGAGCAACTCGAGGGCGAGTTTCGTCCCGACGATCGGTCATCACCGAGATCCTTTGAGTTACCTCTCAGGTGCAGGCTTCGCGTCGGTTTTCCACCTCCGACCTTGCGAACATTCCATGTTCGCGGGTCTTCTCCGACTCTCTAAAGCGAAGTGGCTGCCTACTACTCCCTTTCACCGTCTTTAGCGACCACGACGCAACCACCCACGGACGTCGAGGTTTTAGTTGTCTTCACAATGCTGTTGAAAGTATATATCTGCCCTCCGGTGTTTGTCAACGCCAACAGCAGATCACTGAAATTCCAGCATAGTGGTGGATGCTCCGATGCCATGTCGGGAGCAACTCAAACCGGGGTCGTTCGTATACTGGAATCCCAGGCAGATCAGCATCGGAGATCTCACTGGAAGCAAAAGTCCGTGCATCGGGTTTACAACACGTCTCACCGTTTGCTATAATCAAGTCCCGTTCAGGTTGTGGGCGGTTAGCTCAGTTGGTTAGAGCACTAGCTCGACAAGCTAGGGGTCGCAGGTTCGAGTCCCGCACCGCCCACCATTCCCATCCATTTGACTGAACCGATGCAGTTCCTTGACGGAAGCGAAGGGCTGCTCTTTTTTTTCGCATCGGGGGGAGGAGACAGATGAGCGCAACAACGATCCACCTGCCAGATGGTTCTCAGAAGGTATTCCCTCACCCGACCACCCCTGCGGAAGTTGCTGCAACCATTGGCCCGCGACTCGCCAAAGCTACGCTGGCCGCCGAGGTCGATGGACAGGTTGTTGATTTGCTCTACCCAATCGACGGAGATGTCTCCCTTCGCCTGCTGACATTTGATGATGATGAAGGGCGCAAAGTGTATCGCCATAGCACAGCGCACATCATGGCCCAGGCCGTTCAGCGTCAATTCCCGGTCGCCAAGGTAACGATTGGGCCTGCCATCGAGGAAGGCTTCTACTACGATTTTGATGTCGTGGACCCCTTCTCCCCCGAGGACCTCGCGAAGATAGAGACAGCGATGAGGGATATCATCGCGGAGGATCAGCCCTTCCACCGCATGGAGGTCAGTCGCGACGAGGCCCGCAAGATGTTCGAGGCGATGGGAGAAAGCTACAAGGTTGAGCTCCTCGATGGCATTCCCGAAGACGAAGTAGTGACCATATACAGGAACGGCGAGCACTGGCTCGATCTCTGTCGTGGACCCCATCTGTCGAGCACCGGCAAGGTAAAGGCATTCAAGCTATTGAGTTCATCGGGCGCATACTGGCGCGGCGACGAGAACCGCAAGATGCTTCAACGTATCTACGGAACGTCCTACCCGGACAACAAGCTGCTCAAGGAACACCTGGATCGCTTGGAAGAAGCACAGAAAAGGGACCATCGCAAGCTGGGGCGTGAACTGGAGTTATTCATGTTCCATCCGTTCGCTCCTGCATCCCCATTCTTCTTCCCCAAAGGCGCGATAGTCTACAACACTCTCATCAGTTACGTCAGAGAGTTGTATGAACGGTATGAATATGAAGAGGTCATCACACCTCTGATCTATGAAGCAGGGCTGTGGAAGCTATCCGGACACTATGACCATTTCTGGGAGGAGATGTTTACCATCCAGGCGGATGAGCGCGAGTATGCCCCCAAACCGATGAACTGCCCCAGCCACTGTTTGATGTTCGCGGCAAACCATCACTCCTATCGTGAACTGCCCATTCGATATGCAGACTTCGCCCGGCTGCACCGATATGAGAGGTCGGGGGTTACTGGCGGTCTGACACGAGTGCGCGCTTTTTCTCAGGATGACGCACACGTCTTCTGTCGCCCGGATCAGGTTCAGCAGGAAATCCACAGCTTTATTGAGATGCTGGACGAGACGTACGAGTTGTTGGGTTTCTCCGATACCCGGGTACTTCTCGCAACCCGGCCGGAGAAACGGGCAGGCGCCGACGAGGTCTGGGATCGGTCTGAATCAGCGCTGACAGATGTCCTTGCGGCCTTGGACATCAAGTTTGATCTGAATCCAGGAGAAGGCGCGTTCTACGGACCGAAAATTGACTTCCTCGTTAAGGATGCCATCGGCAGAGCTTGGCAGTTGGGCACAGTGCAGCTTGATTTCAACCTGCCCGAGCGTTTCCGACTGGAGTACGTGACGGAACAGGGAGTCGTCGAACGTCCCGTGATGATCCACCGGGCAATGCTTGGGTCCTTGGAGCGCTTCCTCGGAGTCTATATTGAGCATTGCGGCGGAGTATTCCCGCTGTGGCTGGCCCCGGTCCAAGTGATACTCCTGCCAATAGCCGACAAGCACCACGACTATTCGGAGAGGCTGCTGCGTGAGATGAAGCACGTGGGGATCCGCGCAGAAGTAGACTTCAGAAGCGAAAAGACCGGCGCAAAGGTTGCCGAAGCAGAAGTGCGGAAGATTCCGTACATGCTGATTGTTGGGGATCGAGAAGTGGAAGCAGAGAGTGTGGCTGTTCGTGCACACGGACGACGCGATCTGGGCGCTCAGGAATTCCAGTCGTTCCTGAACCAGGTGCTGCAGGAGATCCGAGACAGGAGGTCTGTGGCAGGTACCGGGTGACCGTGAGTATTTTGACCCGCGGAATGCGTACGGACGCGTCGAGCTGCTGGACTTAAAGTATGGGGGCCCTCACAACTCTGACTTCCGCCCGATCATGCTTCGCCAATTGACATTACAGGGCAATATTGGTAGACTTTGGTGTCTCAAAGTCTAAAGAGCTTCAACATCTGCCGGTATGGCAGCTTGGGGGTGAGCCAATATAGAGAAGTTTCTCCGGGTGAACGACAGGATTCGTGCGCCCGAAGTACGATTGATTGATTCAGACGGGGCACAGCTTGGGGTCAAGCCCACCCGAGATGCACGCGCTCTTGCGGAGGAGCGGGGACTTGATCTCATCGAGGTTGCCCCCAACGCCGAACCACCGGTATGCAGGATCATGGACTACGGTAAGTACCGGTATGAAAAGGCTCGGCGTGAGAAGGAAGCGCATCGGAAGTCCCACGCGGCCTCTGAGCTTAAGGGGATCCGCATCCGTCCTCGGACGGACGACCACGACTTCGGGACCAAAGTGAAGATGGCGGAGAAGTTTCTGAAGCAGGGGCACAAGGTCAAGATCACTTGCCAGTTTCGTGGTCGAGAGATGGCGCACCAGGATATCGGCCTCCGACAACTTGACGGCATGGCCAAAGAGTTGGAGGAAGTGGGGCATGTCGAGATGCGACCCTCCCTGTCGGGCCGGTTCTTGAACATGGTCATCGCCCCCAAGTAGTTTATGCTTCTGCTGTAACTCCATCGATCTGGAAAGGATGAATGACAGTGCCCAAATTGAAGACTAAACGCGCCGCAAAGAAGCGTCTGAAGGTAACGGGAACAGGCAAGGTGGTTGCCCGTCACCCTTATAAGAGTCACCTGCTGACGAAGAAGAGCTCGAAGCGGAAGCGCGGGTTATCGGGCGCGATAGTTCTCAAAGGCGGAGAGGCGAAGGCCGCTAAGAGGCTGATCCCCAATTCCCTTTGATCCGGTAACCAAACTGGTAAGTCAAAATACTGCGGAATGATGAGGAACTGAGATGGCAAGAATACGACGTGGGAAGATGGTCCGGAAACGACACAATCGGATCCTCAAAGCCGCGAAAGGGTACTACGGGGGCAAAAGCCGCCTATACAAGACGGCGAAGGAGGCGGTCATCCGGGCGGGTCAATACGCCTATCGTGACCGACGCAATAAGAAGCGCGAATTCAGACGGCTCTGGATTACGCGGATCAACGCGGCTGCCCGAATGCATGGACTCTCCTACAGCCGATTCATTGCCGGCTTGACTAAGGCCGGGGTGGAGATCGATCGCAAGACACTGGCAGACTTGGCCGTGCGCGACATGCCGGCTTTTGCCCAACTGGCAAAGGCGGCAGCGGAAGGCCTCAGCGGCTAAAACCGGGAGGGGCGTCCCGTGGACGATCCCCGGTCAGTACCGCGGAAATCACGGAAGACGTCTGACGCTGTAATGGAACTGCAGAGACCGGTCATCGTCAGTCGACAAAATGCTCTCATAAAGAAAGCTCGATCGCTGCGCCAGAAGAAATTCAGGGAACGGCATCGGGCTTTTTTGGTTGAGGGCCCCCGCACGGTTGTGGAGTTGTTGCGAAGCGGTTGGGGAGTGAGTTGCGTTCTTTGCGACTCCATGGAAACTGCCGAGAAAAGCAACTCATGCACCGGATGGGACGCAAGCTCACGGACCTTGAGACCAGCATACTCTGTGCGCAGTGACGTCCTTGCCACCATCAGCGATGTTGCGACGCACCAGGGCGTGATCGCGGTCGCGGACATGCCGGTCAGGGATTTCTCGCAGTGGTGTCCACCGCGCAACTCCCTGGTCCTGGTTCTCGACGGAATACAGGACCCGGGGAATTTCGGGACGATCGTGCGGACGGCGCACGCCTTGGGGATGGATGCGGTGCTGGCGACTCCCGACTCCGCGGACTGCTACAGTCCGAAGTGTGTCAGGGCGACGGCCGGGAGCCTCTTCCATATTCCCGTGTTCGTCGCGCCTGCGATGGAACTCCTCCCGAAACTGACGCGGGAGGCCTTCCAGACCGTCGCCGCCTCCGTAGAGGGCGCGCGCTCGGTGACGGACATGCACTGGCAGCGACGCGTCGCCATCATCGTGGGGCATGAAACAGAGGGTGTTCGTCCCGGAACAATCAGCCTTGCTGCCGAAACGGTGAGAATCCCGATGTCTGAGAGCGCGGAATCGCTGAATGTGGGTGCCGCCGCGGCGGTGTTGATGTGGGAAGCCGTGAGACAATGGGACACTGGCATGGGGCACATCAGCCGATCCGCGGAGTGACGTGCAATCGCAGTGCAAGGAAGGAATACGACAGTGGAGAGCCAACTCAGCGAACTGCAGGAGGACGCACGCAGCAGAATAGCCGCTGCCACCACCACCGACGAAGTCGAGGAGCTACGGAGATTATTTCTCGGAAAGAAAGGTCCCATCACCCAGATATTGAGACAGATGGGCAGTCTTCCGGCGGGGCAACGACCGGCCATGGGCAGGCTCGCAAATGAGACGCGCGACCTCGTCAAGCGCATCATCGCACAACAAAATGAGAAGCTGTCGTCGCAAGAGCAGGAAACTGCGCTACGGGAGGAGCATATTGATGTGACTCTCCCCGGTTGCGCCCAGAATCTGGGAAACCGCCATCCCCTGTCCATCGTGATGGACGAGGTCTGCGAGATCTTCACCAGCCTGGGGTTTGAGATTGTGGAGGGCCCCGAGGTTGAGACCGATTGGTACAATTTTGTCGCCCTGAATATTCCTCCCGATCACCCCGCGAGGGACGATCATGCATCTTTCTACATCACGGATGACGTGTTGTTGCGGACGGAGACGTCGGCTGTACAGATCCGCACCATGGAGAATCGCGAGCCACCAGTGCGCGTCATCGCCCCCGGTCGGGTTTACCGCCGTGACGCGGTGGACAGAACACATTCCCACACCTTCCACCAGGTGGAGGGGCTGCTCGTAGACGAACAGGTAACGTTCGCTGACCTTAAAGGGACACTGGATACCTTCGCCAAGCGAATGTTTGGCCACGATGTTCGCACAACGTTTCGACCGCACTACTTCCCTTTCACCGAGCCAAGTGCTGAAGTCGATATCAGTTGCTTCCTCTGCGGCGGAGATGGTTGTGGCGTCTGCAAAGGGACGGGCTGGATTGAGGTACTGGGATCGGGGATGGTCCATCCCGCCGTGTTACAGAATGTGGGCTACGACACTGAGAGATACAACGGCTTTGCTTTTGGCATGGGCGTGGAGCGGTTGGCAATGCTGAAGTTTGGGATCGACGACATGAGGCTGTTCTATGAGAACGACCTCAGGTTCCTGAGGCAGTTTGCCTGAGTGACCAAGCGTGGCAATACCTGACGTTGACTGCGAGAGATGGCACTGGAGTGATTGATGCGAGTTCCGTTGAGTTGGTTGAGAGAATTTGTGCAGATCGACATGCCGGTCGAGGAACTGGCCCATTTACTCAACATGGGCGGGCTGGGCGTTGAGGACATTCGTCGCGAAGACGACGAAGTGGCGCTGGTTCTTGAAGTGACCTCAAACAGAGGCGACTGCTTGTCGATTGTTGGCGTTGCCCGGGAGGTGGCTGCTCTGACAGGACAGTCGATGTTGCACCCGGCTGCAGCCCCCTCGAGCGAAGGGAACGGGAGCGATGTATCAGGACGCGCTTCTGTCGAGATATGCGAACCGGACCTGTGTCCGCGGTATGTAGCCCGCATAGTGGAGGATGTGCGCGTTGCCGCTTCCCCCGGCTGGATGCAGAAGCGGCTCGTCTCCGGCGGGATTCGCCCGATCAACAACATCGTCGACGCAACCAACTACGTCTTGTTGGAAATGGGGCAACCTCTGCACGCTTTTGACTTTGCCGCTCTCACAGACGCAGCCATCGTGGTGCGTCGCGCGGCGGCGGGGGAGAGCGTCATCACCATCGACGGTCTCGACCGACCCTTGACGGACGAGATGTTGGTTATCGCTGACGCAGAGAGACCCGTCGCCATCGCTGGCGTGATGGGCGGACTTGAGACGGAAGTGATGGAGGGCACAAACACTGTTCTCATCGAAGCGGCCCATTTCAACCCTATCAGCGTGCGGCGCACCAGGACCGCCCTCGGCATGTCCACCGAGGCCTCCTATCGCTTCGAGCGGTGGATTGATCCGGCCGGATGTCTCCGGGCCGCAGACAGGGCGGTGGAATTGATGGCGAAGACGGCTGGCGGAACGATCCTGCGGGGCGCAATTGACAAGTACCCAATCAAGACTGCCCCCACCAAAGTCGCGCTGCGGCCCGCGCAGGTAAAACGACATCTGGGGATTGAGGTCGCTCCTGATGACGTGCAGAAAATGCTCCGGCGTCTCGAGTTCACCGTCACCGTTGAGGACGACATTGTTTGCGAGGTCCCAACCTTCAGGAATGACATCACCCGCGAAGCCGATTTGATCGAGGAAATTGCCCGACTTTACGGGTACGACAACATCCCCGTAACTCTCCCCTCTGGTGTGTCGCCTCAGGCCGGGGAGGATGACATCAAGCGCTTGGAGCGTCGGGCAAAAAGCGTTCTAATGCGATGCGGTCTGCAGGAGGTCTGGACCTTCAGTCTGACACGACCGGAAATGATAGCGAAGGCAAATATGGCGGACGGCATGGAGCCACTGCGACTCCGCAACCCGCTGACTGAAGACTACACAGTGCTCCGCACATCGATGCTCCCAAGTATCCTTGAAGCGCTGTCGAACAACGTAAGAGTCGGCAACCACGATGTCCACGTGTTCGAGAGTGGAAAGGTATACGTCCCCATTGCCAACGCGCAACTCCCGGATGAGAAACGCGCGTTTGCGATCGCCATGATGGGTACGAACCGGTCCTGCGCGTGGGGAACCGCGAAGGACGCGAGTGGCGCAGATTTTTTTGTGATGAAAGGAGTCATGGATCATCTTCTTCGTGATTTTGGTGTTGTTGCCGAGACGATCTCCTGGCAACCCTTGACCGACGGAGGGGTTTTCCATCCGGGACGCGCCGCGACAGTGGTTGTTGCGGACGTCCAAATCGCCGCGCTCGGCGAGGTCCATCCCCATGTCGCTGACGAGTTTGGGCTCCCTGAAAAAGCGTACCTCGCAGAGCTGGACTTTGACGCCCTCGCTCGTTTAGCCCGACCGGAGAGGCGCTATGCGTCGCTGCCTCGATTCCCGGCGTCGAACAGGGACATCGCCATGATCATCTCTCAAGACGTCCCTGCTGCTTCGGTTGAGAAGACGATTCGTGCCAGGGGGGGCGACTTGGTCGTCGGCGTCGTGCTCTTCGACGTCTACACCGGCAAGGGGATCGATGACGACAAGAGAAGCCTGGCTTTCTCCATTCGCTTTCGGTCGCCCGAACGCACATTAACAGATGACGAAGTGGACGCGTCTCTTGCAGGTATCAAAGCTGCCTTGCGGAAAGAGCTTGGGGCGATCCTGCGAGAGGGTTAGCGCCGCGCCCCGTATCGAGTGTTGGCGTCTGAGAGCAGAGGGGTAGCACAGGATGAGCCACGCCGACCGATCACAGAGACACCCGCGGCTCCGAGTACCTTTGGGGCTCATCCTTATCCTCATCCTGACCCTTGCCGTCGGGACCTTCCTACGGTTGTTGGGCATGAACTGGGGTCTCCCCAATGAAGCTCATCTCTTCTCCTACCACCCCGATGAGATACCCATCCTGCACGGCGTTTCGCAACTCAACGTCTTTGCGGGACACTTCAACCCCCACTTCTTCAATTACGGCACGTTCTACCTGCACCTTGTCTATGTCGCGGTCGTGTGCGCCTCAGGTCTCGGATGGGTGGATCCCAACTTTGTCAGGATCGAGGACGTTGCCAAACTGCACCTCATCGGACGAGGCGTTAGCGTGGCCTTTGGGGTGGCGACCATTCTGCTCACCTACCTCCTCGGGCGCCGTGTGGCGAATCAGCGCGTGGGCACCCTCGCGGCATTTCTGGTTGCGCTCGCGCCCGGTCTCGTCGCCAATGCCCACTACGCCACCGTTGATGTGACGCTCACCTTCTGGACAGCGCTGGCGCTGCTCTTGATGATCCACGTTAGCGAAGGGAAGGACGCCAAGTGGGTGCTCTGGAGTGGACTGGTTGTTGGTCTATGTGCGGCGACCCGGTACACTGCCGGACTGCTGCTGATTCCTTTACTGATGCAGTGTCGTCGACACGACCGCTCCGGACGAATGGCTGTCATCGCCGGGCTTGCATCACTCATCGGATTCCTGCTGGGCTGCCCGGGAGCGATTTTTGCTTTCTCGGAGTTCAGACGGGACTTCCTTTTCGAAGTGCAGCACAGCCGTATGGGCAGCGGGCTGATCTTTCATGGGACGGGCAATGGATGGTGGCATCACCTGACACAGAATCTGCCCTTTGCCACGGGGCTGCCTGTGTGGTTGCTTCTGATCGCCTGTGCCGGGTATCTCTTTTGCGGAAGACGCGGAACCAACCATCGAGAGCCACTGCTTGTGTGGTTGGTCGTTAGCTTCGGACTTCTGGGCCTGGGGAACATTCGGTTTCTGCGCTATCTGCTACCGATGCTGCCACCAATCATGGTTCTCTTATCCGAAGCATTACTGGTCGGTTGGGTGACCCCGGGCCACGGAGACAACAGCGGGGAACGTAATCGCTGGCCCGACTCACTTCGCAGAAGCGCCGGACTCTCTCTCACATGCGCGATCCTCGCCGCTGTGTCCATCGTTGGCTGGAATGCTGCATGTCAGTTTGCTCGGCCAGACCCACGCGATCAGGCCGCAGCGTGGCTGACCTCGCGGCTGCAAGAGCGGACCACGGTTGGTCTCGTGACACTTCCATGGTTCTACACACCACCAATCTGTCCTTTTAACGGCGGGATGAAGAGCCAGTGGCAGTTCCAGTCGTGGCGCACAGACGCGCCTTTCAGATTGGCTGTCACTGGATGGGACCTCAAGATGCTTGCCAGGGAAAAGCCCGACATCTTCGTTGTGAGCGAATTCGAGACGCGTGATGAAGTGAGGCTGAATCTCCCCGAACCCCGCGCTTTCCTGAACCGGCTCTACAGCGACTACACTCTCGTTCAGGAGTTCAAGAATATGGATAGTCTCCCCGCACCGTGGCTATCCAACAGATTCGTCCCACACGACTGGCTCTACCCAAACCCTCGAGTCGAAATCTACCGACACATCGAGCGCAAGAGTTGACGGCTCTCAACGGGCAACCCACTGTTGCCAAGTTGAACATTATGTGCTATCATCTCACCATTCGTGCTACGGAGTTGGCGACATGCCGGATCGAGTGAAACGTTTTGGGGTGTCGATGGACGCGTCCTTGCTCAAGGGCTTTGACCGGCGCATCAAGGCTGCCGGCTACAAGATCCGGTCGGAAGCCCTACGCGATATCATTCGCAACTACCTCGTCGAAGAAGAATGGCAGGACGAAGACACGGAGGTCGTCGGCACCGTGACTCTTGTCTACAACCACCACCAACGGGAGTTGGACCACGCGTTGAACGAGTTGCAGCACGATTTTCACAGCGCCATCACCTGCGCGACGCACGTACACCTGGATGAACGCAACTGCCTCGAAGTGATCGTCATCCGAGGCAGCGCGCGTGATGTGAAGACGATTGGCGAACGACTGATCAGCACACGCGGTGTGAAACACGGCAAACTGGTCTGCACCACGACCGGCAAGAAGATTGTGTGACGACAGCGGCTAAGGACTTGGCGCATATAGGCACGGATCGATGACAGGAACACACAATGCTCTGTCATTACCGTGTCACCCGCACATCTCGTCCATAACGTCTATTTGCGGCACAGGTAGCACGATAGCTGGAAAGTTGACACAAGGCGGCTGGCAAGACATGCACATACCCGATGGATACCTCAGCCCGGCAGTGTGGGCGACATTGGACGGTATCAGTGCCGCGACGGTTGGCATCACCGTGAAGAAAGTCTCGCGGGACTTGGATTCTTCAAAAGTTTCTCTGATGGGTTTGATGGGCGCCTTCGTCTTTGCGGCACAGATGGTGAACTTCCCGGTTGGGGGAGGGACATCGGGACACCTTCTGGGCAGTGTGCTGATGGCGTCGCTGCTGGGCGTGGGGCCCGCGATTCTTGTGATGACGGTGGTCTTTGTCGTGCAGGCGCTGCTCTTTGGCGATGGTGGGCTGCTGGTTCTGGGCGCCAATCTGTTCAACATGGGAATTGTTGGGTGTCTATTGGGCGGCGCGGCAAGAGGCGTTGCCGGCCGACTTAATTCCGAAATTCTCTACAGCTTGGCGACGGGCGCCGCCGCGTGGATAGCAGTGGTGGCTGGCGCGGCATTGACCTCTGTTGAGATCGGTTTGTCGGGGCATGCCCCGTTGGCTGTGATCCTCGCGCCGATGCTGGCCGTTCACGCGGTCATCGGTGTGGGCGAAGCCCTGATCACCGTTGCCGCGATGAAGTTCCTAAGCGTTCGTGGGATTGCGCGCGCCGCACAGGTGCGGCGAAAGGTCTAAAGAGGGAACCAGTGAAGAACCTCCTCGAAAAACTCGGTCTGCTCGTGTTGCTGGTGTTGGCTCTGCTTCCCTTTGCCTCTTCGCATCCGGATGGACTCGAGCGGGTGGTGCACCGTCTCGGAATTGGCGGAGCGTCGCCCGTGAGCTACGCCGCGCCCCTCCCTGACTACAACTTACCTGGCGGTGGCAGCTCGCCTGCTGCCTCGCTGCTTTCTGCGTTAGCAGGTATTGCATTAACGCTGGTGCTGTGCGTGGGGATGGGTCTGTATCTGCGCACGAAGAGAAACTCCGATGGATAACGCAATCACTATGTTGAGCGCGCCCTGTTCCGTGGCCACGGGAACCGCTTGGCTCCGTCGCGTCGATGCCCGCGTCAAATGGCTGGCAACCATCGCGACTATTCTCCTCGCGCTGAGTATCCCGGTGGACCGCTGGCCGGGCCTGGCGTTCCTGGGCGTAGCGCTATTGGCGCTGCTCTGCTTTGCTGGAGTCGCTCTCCGCACGCTTGGGGCGCGACTCGCTTTTCTGCTTCCTTTCCTGTTGCTATCAGTGATCAACGCCTTCTGGAAGGACGATCCCTCCGGTTCGGCCCTGGTGTTTGCAAAGGCCGTAGTGTGTATGCTCGCCGTGATGGCCACTGTCCTGACTACGCCTTTACAGGAACTCATGCGGGGTTTGTACTCGTTCCGCGTCCCCGAACTTCTGATTACGCTTGCCCTGTTCATGGCGCGGTTTCTGGTGGTCCTCTACGCAGAAGCCCTCGCGATGCAGCGGGCCTACCTCTGCCGCTGCGGGACGCGGCGTGGTCTTCGCGAGGCAAAAAACGTTGGGGCGTTGATCGGCTCCCTCTTTCTGCGGGCCTACCACCGCGCCGACCGCATCCACGCTGCCATGCTTTCCCGCAACTTCGATGGGCGCTTCCTGATGCACAGCATGGGTCCTCTTCCGTGGCGTGACGTTGTCCTACTCGCCTGCGTCCTCGGTGGGCTGGCGTTGTTTGGGGTGGCCGCCCAGTGAGCGACGTCGTTCGATGTCATGACCTCCATTTCTCGTACCCGGACGGACGCAAGGCCCTACGCGGAATCACTCTGGATATTTCCGCTGGCGGTAAGGTGGGACTGATCGGTCCCAATGGAGCCGGCAAGTCGACGTTTCTGCTGCACCTCAACGGTTTGCTGACCGGTGCGGGAGACCTCGAAGTGTGCGGTCTCGCGGTTGAAAAGAGGAATCTGACGAGGCTCCGTCAGAGAGTCGGTTTGGTATTTCAGAATCCTGACGACCAACTCTTCCTGTCGACAGTCGCCGAGGATGTTGCTTTCGGTCTCATCCATGCAGCACTTGGCGAATCCGAAGTGAAGGATCGAGTTGACCACGCCCTCAACGCCGTTGGTTTGCCGGGTTTCGGAACACGCGCAACTCACACTCTGAGCCTCGGAGAGAAGAAGCGCGTCTCACTCGCCACGGTGCTGTCGATGGATTGTGAACTATTGGCGCTCGACGAACCAACCAGCGGACTCGACCCGCGCGGCAGGGGCGAGGTGCTCCGAATGCTGCGCTCTATCCCTGCCACCCAACTGGTGGCCACGCACGACCTGGAGCTGGTCGCGGCGCTGTGCGAACGATGTATCGTGATGGACGAAGGACGCGTCGTCGCCCAGGGAGCCACCGGGGAGATTCTGTCCGATGTTGACCTGCTGCGTCGTCACGGGCTGCTGTTCTCAGTTCTCGCAGGTCCCCTCTGTGAGGGGCACAGTTAGCACTCGAGCAACGACAGGAATTCCTCGACCGACATCCCCGCCTGTTGGATGATGGCTCTCAGGGTCCCGATGGGAAGGGAATCCCTCTGAGGAACGATCACCAACCGCGCAGGCATCTCCCCTTCGGTCTTGACCATTGCTCGATGGCTGCCCTTTCCGCGTCGGGGAGCCTCCCCGAAGCCCGCGTTACGCAATGCTCGAAGCACTTCTCGGCTCGACAGTGCCCGGAGAGGCCTTCTCACGTGAGCGCAACCTCAAGCGGCGATGAGCACCGGAAAGGAGACCGAACGGCGGGCTCGATTTCGCGGAACACCCCCAGCGCGACTGCGTTCTCCAGGTACAGCTCTGCGGCCTCCTTCAGCATGGACACCGCCTCCTCAGGAGTCTTCCCGCATGAGGACACGCCAAGCTCCGGACAGAGAGATACGTAGTCGTCTCCTTCCTGCCAGACGGTCGCAGTAAGTGTTGTGTGAGTTTTCAATCTCGTTACCCTCCTCGACCAGTCCGGGTTCACTGGCAGACGCAGTTGTGCGACTCAATTGTACCCAACCGGCGCACACCGTGCAACTGCAACGGCTGTCACCCTCTCAGTTCCTCCAAAAACTCCCGCGCGGCGATGATGTCCTGCTTCTGCTGGTCGCCGGTGATCTCCCGCTCGATGGTCAGGTAGCCCTGGTAACCGATTTCCTTCAGCTTGGCAACGAATTGGTCGATCCCCACGTCTCCCTGGCCGAGCGGAGTCTCCGTGCCCAACTGTCCCGGCGCGGTCGGCCACGTGCCATCCTTGCAGTGGCAGCTCACCACATAGCCCTGCAACACACCCAGCGCCGCGATAGGTTCTCCCGATCCGTACAGAATCATGTTCGCGGGATCGAAGTTCACCTTCAGGTTGGGCCGCGCCACGTCCTCGATGAACCGCTTCAAGGCCGCCGCCGATTCTTGCCCGGTCTCAAGCCCGAAGACCTGTCCATTCGCCGCGCAGCGGTCGCAGATTTCCCGCGTCGCCTCAACCACTTCCTGGTAGAGCGGTTCCGACGGGTCCTCCGGCACAAACCCGATGTGTGCGCACACCTCCTTCACGCCGAGGCCGTTGGCGAAGTCCGCGATCATCTTGGACTTATTCAGCCGTTCAGAGCGCGTTTTCGCGGGGACAAGTCCCACGGTCTTCTGCACCGTCGAGATGTCAGCATACGACTCGCCGGCGAACCCGCAGAACACTGCTGTGACAGTGATCCCCGCGTCCGCAATAGCGTTCTTCAGTTGCTCGAACTTCTCGCCGCTCAGGTACGCGTCCGGTGGGCAACCCATTTGTGCGTTGTCCACGCCCACCTCCTTCACCTTGCGCAGACTTTCCGCGGGGTCATCCCCGACACCCAGCATCACCCCAACCGCCATTGCCTTCATGCCATGCCCTCCTTTAATTTCGTGCTGAATCGTAATCGCGTCGTTTGCCTCGATCTCAGGCAGACCCGACTTGTCGCACCCTCACAAACCGAGACGTCTCCGCAGATTCCTTTGCTGCGAGGCAGGTATAGACGCTCTGAATACCGGTCCAGATGGGAGTGCGTGTGCCGCCCTTCCCCTGGATTAGTCGGATGAAGTCGTACGCCAACTCCGTGTCGCCGCCGAAGTGACTCATACCTTCCCCCGCGCTGACGACATCAGTGAACGGTTCATGATGACGCACGCGCTTCAACTCGTTTCGGTACCAGTCGAAACTCAGGGTGCCGTGGTACCCACTGATGGTCACGCCACGCGCGCCTGCATCGCGACGACTGTAGAAGACCTGCGTGTAGACGCCCTTCACTCCGTTCGCGAATTCCACCAGAGCGCTGGAGGAATCTTCGTTCATGCCACTCTCCGGTGAACCGCAGTCCACGCCGAACAGGCAGGGATGATCGGTGAGGTATCCCCCTGACGCGTTCCGTTTCCGGTTGGCCGGACTTTCCAGGCAGGTGTCGTTTTCATCGCATTGAGAACACACCAGCCCAGACGCTTTGTCGCCCCCGAAGACCCGACCGTAGGAGCCGGTGGCGGCCACCTTCACGATCGGCGAATCCATCAGAAAGCACAGGTAATCGAAATCATGCGTTGCCTTTTGCAGGAACAAGCCCTGAGTTACCTCGAAGTTACGGTAAAAGCCATCAAAATACACCGTGCCATAGGGAACGTAGTTGACCGCCAGCACATGCTCGGGACTCCCCACCGCGCCGTCGTCGATGAACTGCTTCGCCAGCGTGCAGAGGGGTGACACTCGCAGCGGAAAGCTGACGACTGCCTGGCACTTGGAGTTCTCGAAGGCCGCCTCCAGCGCGGTGGCCTGCTCCATCGAATTTGCTACAGGCTTCTCCAGGAAGAGAGGCAGATCGAACTGCGCGGCCTCAATGGCGTACGGCGCGTGCAGGTTGCATCGCGTCCCCACGGCTAGAGCGTTCGGCTTCGCCTTCAGCACCATCTCGCCCATGCTCTCATAGAAGGTGACCTCTTCCCGATCGCACTCCGCAAGGCGGGATCGCGCGCCCTCCTCGTCGGGGTCGACGATGGCAATCACCCGAATATCTGGCTCCACTTCGCGCAGTACGTGGTTAATGACGCCGCTGATACGCCCCCCGAAACCTGCAATGCCCAATCGAATCATGATTATTGACCCCTCCTGAATCCCGCGGCCATCCCGGTAACGCCAGGACGTGCCACTTCGCACGGCATCTTATCTCGCTTTCCCCGCATTGGTCAACTTGGGTAGCCTTCTTTCGTTGTACTCCGCACGACTATCCCGAGGAACTACGCTACTCATCACAAATCTAACTGACACCCCCAGATCGCGCCGACTGATTGACAACCTCGCGTGTGTCGTGTACAACTTCTACGGTTCCACGTGGCTCATCGCACCCCGTAGACCAGCGATGAGTAAAGCTTACACGGAGGATTCAGGCATGAACCCTTACACGCGTACTGTGGCGCTGTGCGCTGCGGTTAGTCTGTCGATGCTCAACTCCTGTCGCGCCGCGTCGACTATTCAGGCGATGCGGATCGTGGTTCCTCCGGAAATTGACGGACGACTGGTCGACGGCTGCTGGCAGGACGCAAAGCCGGTGACGGGATTCAGGCAATACAACAGTCAGGCCCCTGCGCGATTTCAGTCGACGGGGTACGTGCTGTATGACGACACCCGACTCTATATTGGTGTGCGATGCGACGAACCGGACACCTCCCACCTCAGAACCCAGGTCCGTCCTCACGACTCCAACGTGTTTGCCGACGACATCGTGGAGATCATGCTTGATCCGGGAGCGACCCGCCATGACTACTTCCAGTTCGCGATCAACGCATCGGGCTCCACCTTCGACTGTTCCCGCACCGACGGCGGAGCTTCCGAAGATGACGAGTGGAACAGCGACATGACAGCGGGCGCCCACATTGGTGAGCGTTACTGGTCGGTGGAACTCGCCATTCCGTATTACTCTCTCGGGATCACGTCCGAGACAGAATTAACTTGGGGGATCAACCTGTGTCGTGAGAAACCGAATCCGCCTGAACTTTCCACCATCGCCCAGGACGGCGTGTTCAACAACGCTCGCACGTTTGCGAAGTTCAAGGTGCGCGGGGTCGATTTCCGAGACTACTCCGTTCAGGTGGGCGCCACGCGAGCGGTTGTCACCTACCGTGACGGGGACATGACGACAAACGTGGACGTGCCCATCCGCAACAATACCGGAAAGGCTCGTGACTTCAGGATCACGCGCCAGGACGCCGACGCGCACAGCAAGGTCTCGATGAATGTCGAGACACTTTCGCTGAAGAGAGGGGAGCAGGCGTCGGTTCCGCTCTACTCTCTTGCTCTCAAACCGTGGGTCTCCGGTCGCACGGATATATGTGCAGTCCTTCCGCTGCCTTGCTCAAAGCGAATCGTCATCTCCGATGGGTCAACCGGGAAGACGCTCAGAACCTGCAACTTGCAGTACCCAAAGAGGCTCCGAGTACTGGGGATCAAGGTAGTACGGCCCGGCGATGAAGGTAAGCTGGCGCAGTCCGTCAAGGGTGGGTCAATCGGCATTGAGTTGGTCTCCGAACTCAGCCGGGACTCCATTGACTCCGGCTCCCTTGCGCTTTCCGTACTGGATGAGAACGGGAACGACATTCTGAAGTCTCAGCCCATTCCTCCCCTGGGATCTCATACGTTTGTTCTGCTATCCGCAGACAAGCTGCCAACCGGCAACCTCACAGCCCATCTAACTTACAGCGACTCGGGCGACCAGGTTGTGGCGGAGACGCGCCGTGACTTCGTCAACATCCCGGACGGTCGTGTGCTTCCGCTCAACAACCTCGTTAGCGAGCTGCTGAATCAGAAAAATCTCACCGTCCCGGTCTCTCTCGATTTTATCAATCCGCGAGACGGCTGGGTCTTCTTCAGCCGTACTCCGGGAATCAATCTGACAGAACAAACTCCCGTAGAGCTTACACTGAAACACGGAGATTCCGCGGAATTCCTGCTCATGCACAAGGCAGACGGAACTCGAGTTAGCGAAGCCATGCGGTGGCTGAGAGCGGGAACGCACACCCTCCGCGTCATGGGCGCAGAGGGCGCTCGCGTAAAACAACTCATTGTCCGCTCGATCCCCGAGCTGGTTTACTGTAAGTTCCCGAGTAATCCTCAAGTGACCGGACATGGGCGCTTCGACTGGGAGTTCCTGCAAGAGCACCTGTTGTCGAGTGTGAACTGCATCGTGGGAACTGGCAGAGCCGAAGATCGACTCTGCGTCGAGCGATGGAAAAAGGAGGGGAAAAAGTGGATTGTGGAGTGTCCACTCCCGGGTCTTACGAAGGACAGCGTCACTGCTGATGAAGCCTACAAAGCCTGGGCCACCAATCCGGGCTACGCGGATCCATCGCTCGACGGTGTTATTGTGGACGAGTTCACCGGAGGAGATATTCACAAGTACACCGCGTGGACGGAGGCGCTCCGCCGACTGATTACCAGTGACAAGTTCTCCGGCAAGAGCTTCTATCCCTACTGCGGGAATCTCTACGGAGCAGAGGCAGGCAGGGACTTTGTGGAAACAGTCATGGAAGCTGGAGGTCGGTTTGTCTGGGAGCAGTACCTGACGGAACAGCCCACGGAGCAGGCGGCGAAGGCGTCCCTGGAAACAGGCATCAAACAGGGGATGCTCGGCTGGAGAGGGGCAATTCCCGACGCTCCTGGACATGCCATCGTCTGCTTCGGTTACTTCTGCGCCCCCCCGGAGAGCGTCAACACCCACGCCGACGTTGACTACAAAGTCTGGATGGATATGCAATACAATCTGCTTGCCAACGATCCTGCGTTTAAAGGGCTTTATGGCGTGATGGAATACACATCCAGCTACGCCGATGAAGAGGCGGTGCGGTGGCAGGGACGGCTCTATCGCCACTACTGCATCGAAGGGGAAAAGACGATGTTGTCTGAGGAGTTAGGGTTCCGGTACGAACTGCGCCACATTCAGAACCCCGACTTTGACAACGGCACAACCGAGTGGACGTTGACGCCCGCGCAGGAAGGAGGTTTGCGTGTGGATCACATGGACGGAGTGGGTTGGCTGGAAGGGCGTTACCCGCGGACCAGCGAAGGGGACAACTTTCTCGTTATGAAACGCAGCCTGATACACCCCAACGTCATCTCGCAGGAAGTCAGCAATTTACAGCCCGGCAAATCCTACTCGGTGAAGATGTTCACCGCTGACTACCGCGACCTCCTTGACGGCAAGTCCATCCGACAACAACATGCGGTGAATGTGGTCATTGAGAACGCCGAGACGATTCCTGATAACAGCTTCCAGGAAGTAATCCTCAGTTGCTACGCGCACAGCCTCGGGACTTTCAATGCCCAGCATCGGGCATGGCTTAACTACCACTGGCTTGTCTTCCGCGCAAAGGGAGACTGGGCGAAACTGGTGATTTCGGATTGGGCCGCTGCCGACGATCCCCGCGGTCCCATCGGGCAGGAGTTATTGCTCAATTTTGTGGAGATCCAGCCGTACTTGGAGTGGGAGGGGATGAATATGTCTGCTTCGCAACCTGTGTATCAATGGACGAGCGTAACACACCAGGCGGAGTTCGCGCCGCGGGATGGCGCGGGAGCGCTGGTGTTTCAAGATCGCCTATGGTTCCTGGGCGGGTGGAACCCCGGCGACAAGGCCCATTTCCCGAAGATTTGCAACAGCGAAGTCTGGTCTTCTCCCGACGGTAAGACATGGAAGCTGGCGAACCCACAGGCCCCGTGGGAGGGTCGACACACGGCAGGATATTTGGTTCACGACGGCAAGATGTGGATTGTTGGCGGTGACGGCAACCAGGGGCATTACCAGAATGATGTCTGGAGCAGCTCCGACGGCGTCACGTGGGAGTGTGTGAACGGCAACGTTCCATGGGGACCACGCCTGCTGCACCATACGGTAGCCTTCAAGGGCAAGATATGGGTCATGGGTGGCCAAACGCTTCCCCAGTTTGCCCCCGCTGAAGAAAGGTTCTACAGCGATGTCTGGAATTCTTCCGACGGTGTCAGTTGGCGGAAGGTAGCGGACAACGTGCCATGGGGACCGCGCGGAATAATCGGTGGAACGGCGATCTTCCAGGATCGCATTTGGGTTCTGGGTGGAGGCATCTACGATACGCCGCAGCGAGGTCGCAGTTACTACAACGACGTGTGGAGCAGCGCCGACGGCGTCAACTGGAAACGGCACACGGAAGCCGCCCCGTGGAAGCCGCGGCAGTATCACGACGTGGCCGTGTTCGATGACAAGCTGTGGGTGATGGAGGGCTACCACCAGGACGGCGGGAATAAGAAGGATGTCTGGTATTCGCCGGATGGTATGAACTGGACGGAAGTACCCAACACCCCTTGGGCGCCGCGTCACGCCGCCAGCGTGTTCGTGTACGATAACGCCCTTTGGATGGCGGCGGGAAACAACATGACGTCAGATGTGTGGAAGCTGACGCGGGTGAAGTGACGGTGTGCTGGCAGATGCATGGAAGGGATGAAAGATGATCTGCACGCGTTTGTCTGGCACGTACCGCGAGATGGGAGACGTCGTTGGTCGCGCTCATGCGCTGGCAATATCGAGAGTCGCCGCGGAACGCATGCGCGCGTACCACACCGCCAACTGCGACGTCTGCGCGCTGGAGCGTCTGCTGGATCATCGCATCGAGCAGGTGAGCGATCTGCTCCCGGACGCTCTGGAGTACTTGGAGGGGATTGCGCTCGGAAGTTTAGTCCCTCTTCAGAGGCTTGTGCTCTTCAACTTCGGACTGTCCGACGAAGAGGCGCAGATCGTCGCGGTCGCGCAGAAACCTGAAGGAGGCGCGGGTTGCACGATTGCGGCGTTTCAGAACGCTCCGGAAGGCCCTGTGATCGGTGGCAACCTCGACGATCCGCCATGGCAATTCATTTCTCTTGACCGTCCCCAGCACGGGTACAAATCGCTTCAGGTTCGTCTTCCGGGGTACTTCGCAACCTGGGGAGGAATGAACGAGCGCGGGTTGTGTATCACGGGCGCGAGTGGAGGACCAGCGTTGCCGGGTACGCTCGACGCTGTTCCGGATTCACCGCGTCCCCCGCTGACAAAGAGTCCGGTGCAGGATGTGCTTTACCAGTGCAGCAACGTTGACGAAGCCGTGGCGCTGCTGCAGGGGCCTCTGTTTGCTGGCAACAACTACATGCTGGGGGATTCGGAGCAGGCAGTCCAGGTGGAGAAGCGGTACGATGGTGTCACCGTGACAACTTTCAGAGAGCCGGAGGACGCGCCGCTGTGCGCGGGCAATCTGCGCCGCAGTGACCTCGACCAGCCGTGGTACGCGAAGCATCTCAATAAGCTCCCCCCAGACAAGCTGGCGCGTCACCGGCTGGTGAGATCGTTGATGCAGGAATGCCAACATCGGCCCGGCGTGGCCGCTTTGCAGGCGGTGCTCAACGATCACGGCGCGGGCCAGGCCGACGTCGGCGCAAGCCACAGCCTGTGCCACGTGGGCAGCGCACTGACGCTGGTCGGTATACCTCGACAGAAGCGCGTGCTCATCGCCCAGGCTCCGGCCTGTGTGAATGACTACACGGAATACATGCTGGACGAGGTTCTGTCTGACTGAGCCTGCGAGGAGGGTTATGGATGCAAATCGTCCGACAGGGCAATGCGTGTTGCGGAGTGGACGTCTTGCCCGACGCGCCACCGCCGGTACTGTACGCAGCGGAGGAACTGATTCGCTTCCTGAAATCGAAGACCGGCTGCGAATTGCCGCGCGGTGAACATGCGAGCAAGTCGATTGTCCTTCGGCTCGCGTCTGATTCGGAGCGATACCGGTCCGACTTCTCCGGAATGCCCGCGACCGAGTCATATATCATCGACGCGGACGAGAACCACCTCTACCTGGTCGGCGCGGACCCCGCGGGGCTGGTGTATGCCGTCTTCGATTTTATCAACGACGAGGCGGATGTCGGCTTTGCAGGGCTGGGAGAACTCGGTGTCCGCTTGTCGCCGGAGTCGAGTTTGGATGTGCATCCGCGGAAACGACAGTGCTCCCCGCAAATCGCGTACCGTGGGTTCACCGGAGGGATCCTCGAAGACGCTATCGAGACCGCGGGCGGACTCAGTCCGTTGCACCTCCAGCGGCTGGACTGGATGGCGCAGAATCGGATGAACTACTACGTCCTCGATCCGGGTGTCTCGACGATCTCCCCCAATGACTTCAGGAATGTTTGTCGCCTGCTTCCTGAAGTGAAGCGGCGCGGACTGAAGGTGCAGTGGGGACATCACTGCTGGATGCGCTGGGTGCCCCCGGACAGGTACTTTGATGAGCACCCGGAATACTATGCTCTCATCAACGGAGGGCGGCGCGGCGATGGGACGCCACAACAGTTGTGCCTGTGTACCTCCAATCCCGCGGTTGCGCGAGTGATGGCGGAGAACATCTTGAGAATGCTGGAGGAATTCCCCGAAGTGGATGTGGTTTCCCTCTGGCCGGAGGATGGTACGGGGATGTGTGAGTGCGACGCGTGCCAGAAGTTGGATATCCTTCCGGAAGATTACGTCACCGACGCAGCGCCCGGGAAAGGCACACACTACACCCGCAGCCGAAGACACCCAAACAAGACGATTCGCTACGCGCGATTCGTCAACGAGGTGGCGCGGCACGTTGGGGAGGTCCGCGCCGATGTGCTCCTCTCCGCGGTGTTCTATCACGACATCGACGCGCCGCCGAAGGGCGTGACGCTGGAACCCAACATACAGCCCTGCCTCACTCACTACTGGCGTTGCTGGCGACATCCGCTCGACCACCCGGATTGCGAGAACGGCTACTACAACCGCATCACCAGCGAGTGGGCCGAGCTATACCCCGGCCGTCTCGTCATCTATGAGTACTTCATGGGAATGAGCTGCTATTCCAGTCTCCCGTGGCCCCTTGTTCCGACCATGCACAGTGATTGGCGTCGGTACATCGAGATGGGAATCCAAGGAGCCGTCCTACAGTCTCAGGGCGCTCACTTTACGGTGTACGGACCCACCTATTCCGCCTTCGCCCGCATGAGTTGGAACCTGAATGCATCTATTGACGAAGTGGCGCATCCCTACTTCGATGACCTGTATGAGGAAGCATCCGAGCCGATCCGGCGAATGGTCGGGTTGCTGGAAAACCGCTTCGTCAGCGAAGAACACGATCCTGAGAACCTGAAGTATGTGGACTCATCCTATCGCTCTGAATTCCGTCACTGCCTCTTCCCGGTGCCGGACGCAGTGGCCAGGTTTCTGGATGCAGAGGCAATTGCGGAGATCGACTCGCTCATGCAGGAGGCAGAAGCGCTGGCCTCGCAGCCTCGTACCCGCGCCAACGTGGCAAAGGTCCACGCGGCGGTGAACTATTGGCGCATGGCGTTTGATTACTTTTCGGCTCTGGGGCGCTTCCGTCAGTTGGTGGCCGAGGCCGCGCCACAAGCCAACTCGGCGGGAGAGCGGTGTCTCTGCCTCTGCGAGGAGATAATTGGCTATATTGACTTGCTGCCGTATCCCGATGTCGTGAGCCGCGAGATGGTCCTGCGCATCTATTGGCCAACGCAGCACAAACAGGTCAGGGAGCAAATGGTTTGAAGGGAGACGCCTAATGAGTAGACTCTGCACTTGGTTGACCCTGGCGATTCTACTGCCCGTCAGTGGTGCAGGGGCGCAGTTTTCGGGACTTGTCGGAGAGGTCGCCATTCTCTACCCAAATCAGGACTTTGAGAACGAGAAGCAGGACTGGGGTTTCTGGCCGTCAGAGTCGAAGACAAAGGTGGAGTTGGACTCGCAGATTGTTCAGCACGGCAAGCAATCGCTCCGCGTCACCGCTGTGGACGCGGGGGATCGCGCGTTCGTGCTCGCCGGCTGGGCGCCTACGAAGCGGATGTGATGTACCGCCTGACAGTTCACGCGCGCAAGGACGCTTCCGTGCCGGACAGCGCGCTGAGCTACTTCATCAATTTTGATGAGGAACAAGGAAAGCCCATCAAATCGCGGCAGCATCCGGCCATGAAGTCGGTGGAGCGTGTTGGCGATTGGCAGCGCTGGAGCAGTTGGATTGGATGCTTACCCATGGCGAAATTGCTCTCTCGAAGCTGCTCATCCTGCAACCTTCGGCCAGCATGAGGAACGAGAAACCCTTGAATGCGCCTTACGGAGAAATCATGGCGTTGCACCATCTGCTGATTCCGGAAGGGCTTCTGTATGAGCTGGTCCCCGAGGAATATGTGGCAGACGGTCGCTGCAAGCTGAGCGACTTCAATGCTGTCATCCTGCCGAGGGCGAAGTACCTGTCCACCGATCTCCAGCGGAAGCTGGCTGACTTCGTTTCCACGGGAGGACCCCTGGTGGCTCTCGGAAAACCGGGCGTTCTCGACGAACTGGCGCGTCCGAGCGAGGTTTTCTGCGACTCGCTCCGCAAGACTGCGGGCGACTCCCAATGGCAGAAAGCAGAGGAAGCATGGAGCTGGTCTGCCGAGACTCCCGACGGCAAGGGAGGATTCGTTCAGATCGCGTGCGGGAAAGGTAGGATAGTGGCCGTCAATGGCTTGACTGCGCTCACAACGGTCGAGCAGCGCAAAGCCCTCACCGACGTGCTCACTCGCGCAGCGCCTCGCGCCGCGTGGGCGGAAAACAATCGCCTTGAGGTGATGCTGCGAGTCGCCGAAGACGGCGGCCGATACTTGTGCCTCCTCAACTCCAGCGTGGACGCCGCGGCGGAGGACACCGTTCACGTCGCACAGCTCGTCAAGCAGGCAACAGACGTGCTGGTTGAGGGAGGCTGTTCGGTTCCGGTGAAACATTTTGGTGCGGGTTCCTCGCTATCCGTGCGCCTCGGTCCCGAAGAAGGAACCGCGATCTACCTGGAGTAGCCAATCCCGCCTGCTTCCAGCGCGCATAGCCTGATGGACTCTCACGCCTGCCGAAAAGGGCAGCAGCTGTTTCCGGGTAGTTGCATCTCTGTGACGGACCGTGAATGAGGATGGGGCTTGAGACGGATAATCGGAAATGGCAAAGCATGGAAGGCTCACCGCATCCGAACACCACCGTGGTCGCAGTCAGCCTCGTTGATTGGGCGCATCGCGCCGCGGGGCCGAGGCGCTGGTGGAAGGCAGTGCGGGGAGGACGGTTCGTGCAATCGGTTCAAATCAGCGACAGCGCTAGGCAAGCCTTCGGTGACCTCTACGACCCCGACACGCCGAAGTATGAGGTGCAGATGTTGGAGGGCGACACCTTCCGGGCAGCCCTCAGTATGCTTGCCGGAGTCGGATGATTGCTGCCGTGTTCGGCAAGGAAAAAAAATACATCCCAAGGAAGCCTTTGTTGGGTTAACCACAAACTGATCTCGTCGGTCGCGGTGCTATGGGCAAATCGCCCTGCAGCGATCCCAGCGACCAGGAGCTACTCCTTGAGCAGGACCGTTGCGCTGGCCGTCTCCCCGCTCGCCAGCTCCTGTGCCCTCACCGTCCACCTTCCCTTTAAATCATTGACAGCGGGAGTCCAATTGAACACGAGGGTGCCGCTCTTTGCGCCCAGCACGCCGGAGAGGACGCTTGGCTTGCCTGAGGGATCTGTCAGAGTTACTTCCACCGGAACAACGCCGGCGCTGGGTTTCGTCTTTCCGAGGACTTGGATTACGACTGCAACTTCCTTCATCGGTTTGGCCGTGGCTGGGGCCTTCATTGTCACCCGATTGATGGCTTCGGGATAAAAGGCAACCAGGCTGCCACCGAAGCGCTCCATCGAGACATTGAGCGAAAGACCAGCGGCGGTCCTTGTCACCTTGACCGGTCTTCCTGCAATGAGGTCGTAAGGCACGCCGGGCAAGGACGTGAAAGTTGCACTGGCGGTAAAGGGGCCGCTTGCCATTTCCTTCTTCTCCCACTCCACCAGCTCCGCGACTTTTTCTGGTGTTCCTGCGCCCGGATGTCCCGCACCATGCCGCTCACGGCAGAACATGTATTCCTGTCCGGTGTGGGCGTTGACGAACCAGACGTAAGGGACGCTGCCAACCTCAAAGCGGTTGGCGACGAGACGGATGTCGGGGCAATCGAATCGCGGCTTGATGAATTCGCTCAACGCTTTCTGAATGACGGCGATGCGATCGTGGTCCCCGTAATCGCGAATGCCGGGCACGGACGCGTGCGCGCCTTCGGGCGGGACACCGAGCGTCTGCTGCTTGCCCATGCCGATATCAATGTTCACACGCTTTGCCCCGGGGAGATCAAAGGGGATCGTGTTGTCCAGGAGCACCGTTCCGCCTTTTGCGATGTAGCCTTGCAGAGCTTCGGCGACCGATTTGCGCAGCCAGCGGACGTTGTAGAGCAGCACGGCTTTGTAACGGCTGATGTCGCCGGACATGATTTCCTCCTCGCAGGTCATCTCCAAGTCGAAGTGTCCCTGCATGAGGTTGTGGTAGGCGTAGACCATTGTCAGGTCGTGGCCGGGGTCGAAGCAGTTGGTTGTCAACGAAACGAGTAGCCCGATGTCTTTCTTCGACGCGGGTTGCAGCGTGGCCTGCACAGGACTGATGTGGCGAACCTGGGGCGCAAGGTGCTTCACTTCTTCCCAGGTTCCGGGGTTGCGCGAGTCGTAGGTGAAATAGGCGAGACCCTTCACGCCTCCCGCGAGCAGGTGGAACAGGTTGTTGCGCTGGTAGCCGCCGGTCATGAAGAGGTCTGGCATGCACCATTCCTTCAGGTTGTGGTTCGCCATGCGCCCGATCTCCATCCAGTAGGTGTTGGTCATCACCGGCTGCCAGTAGGTGTTGTAGTAGTAGGAGCAGATCATGTTGAAGCCATGTCTGCCGAAGTTGAGCGGCGGGTACTGTGCTGGCTCCCACAACTGAATCAGGGGAATCTGCATGCCACCCGGGATCGGGCCAATCAGCGCATCCGGACGCGCTTCGGTCACGCCCCGCGTCTCAGCGCGGTTCATCGCGCCGTTCACGTCTCGCAGGGTGAACTCGAACCACTTCAGCCACGGGTGGTTGTCATCGACAACACCGTGCGGAGGCGTCTTCATCTTCGTCGGCGCATCGAGGCCGGTTTGCTCTTTGAAGCGCTTCACGACGTGGTCGGAATAGTCCCAACCATAGTAGATCGAGAAGTCGTCATTCGTGATGACGTACGGTCGAAAAGCCGGATGGTTGGCGACCGGCTTCAGTTGAGCGCGCATGGTATTGCGGGCATTCTCCAGCATCTCGGGATGGCTGATGCCCAGCGTTGGACGTCCACCCGCGTAGGCGCTGGGGATTGGTTTGCCGTCGTTGTTCAGCCGGAAGTATTCCGGGTTCTTCTCAAAAGTGAATTCCTTCCCCGCAGTCAGGTCGGGGTGCATCCGCAGGCTGAATCCCATGTTCTGGCGAAGAATCGCGTCCATGCCCTCAACCTTCGTTTCGGTCAGGTGAGGCTCCATGCCGGCCTGCTTGATGTCCTCGAATTGCATGTCGCGGCGGTACGGGTTCGGCGCGCTGTTCACCCAGGCGTGCCAGTTAAAGCCGTCGGCGGGGACATGACGGATGCCGATAGTCTGCGTTGCTTGTCCCACTGCTTTCCCTGCTGCCAGAGCCGTCACGTTCAGTTCGTACGGTCCGAAGGAGTATGGCGCCGTGATGAAGTTGATGGTTGCAGAAGTCTTGCCTTCTTCCTTCCCCTTCACCGTTGGCTGCTCAACCTTCGTGAGAATCCTCGGACCCTGCACGAGTTCCAGCCGCACGGAGTCAGCATTCAGCATGTCGGACACGGCCACATCTCCTGAAACTTCCTCTCCACGCAAGAACTCCGTCCGTCCCGCGACCCCGGACGCGGTTAGTTTGATCTCGATATCCGGCTTTTTCGGTTGCTCCCACGGCACAGGCAGCTTTGGAACCTCAATCGGTTTTCCGACATAGTGCGCGGCGCGCCAGATGTCCCGCAGGTTCGAGTCACTCGCACCGTCCAATCGCTGGCACATCTTGACGAGGCCGCTCCACGGCATTTCGGGAGCGAGGTTCTTCATCCACTGACTCGCACCGAGTTTGCCCGTCTCCGGCAGGATGTAAGTGCCGAAGGGAATCGAGATCGTTTCCACGGCGAAGCCGGTGATCGAACCGTCCAGCGACTCGAATCCCCAGTCCTTGCCCTGCTGCGTGATCTTCACTTCCAGCCCGCGGCCCCAATAGGGCTGGTTCCATCCGCCCGCGAGGCCGAGCGCGCCGTAGCCGCGGTCCCACATTCCTTGCGGCAGAGGGCGCGCATCTGGATACTGGAAATAGTTGAAGGGCAAATCCCCCAACCAGACAACCCGCCCACCGGCCCTCAAGTATCGCAGCCAGAGAATCTTCTCCCCCGGCTCCTCTGCGATGGTCGCGGGCGCCTGCCCCATCGTCATCACGGCCACGCTGCCGTATGCGTTGTTCTGTTTGATGTGCGATTCCATCCATTTCGCCAGCGCCTCGGAGCGCAACTCTTTGAAGCCGTTGGCTGCCAGCCACTCGACGAGGCGGGACTCAATCTTCGTCCAGACAGGATCGAGTTGGTTGTCATAGAAGACGACGCGGTCGGTCATCGCATCGAGCGGTTTGACCTCGCCGACGGGCGCCGGACTCGTCTCGCCGGGCGTAGGTCGTTGGGCAGAGTTGGTAACGAAGCCGAACTGCCGCAGCATCTCCTGCTGCTTCCCCCAGGCGGTCTTTTGTGCGTCGGTGGCAGGTAACAGACTTGCTTCGCAAACAACCCCATCGCCGTACAAGCCGATGACCGGCGCCGCCTCGCCACCCGTCCACTCGAACAGGAGACCGTACAGATTCCACTCGTTACGCATCGGCTGCGACCGGTCCGAATTCCCCGGGACTTTCAGCGTCAACTGTCCCGAGCCTTTTGTCCACACAGTCAACTCATACAGACCGGCTGGCAGGTTGATCTTCTGCTGCATCGCCGCGGACTTATAGGAGCCTGCCACCGATTTCAGGTGAACGCCCGGCTTGCCCTCACGGCCCTGAGCCGCCTCGATCAGACCCGGTTCGCCCGGCTCCTTGGTCTCGGCAGGACGCCACGCGGTGTCGGCTTTGCCAACGGTGGCAAATTCCGAGTCCCTCAGTGCGTTCCCGTCTGCAAACAGCAAACAGGTTCCGAAAGTGGTAGCCAGCGTCACGAACGCAAACCTTCTGGCACGAGCCAGGTGCTGTTGAACTTGTTGTGTACTGTGCATATTCATCGCTCCTCCAAAAAATACTCGCTAATAGAAATGGCAGCATATTGTCCTTCTAACGGATCCCTCGGTTCTCAAGCAATCGATAGCGATCCGGGTATCAACGACGCAGTCCCGTCGGGTTGAACCCGAACAGGATCAACACGACGGCAGTAATCAGGCAGGCAATCAGTACAGCGATGATCCCTTCCCGGATACTGTGTCGCTTCCTATACACACGTCCCCACAACACGAAAGGCAGCGTCGCGATGAGGGCATACCATGCAGGATCCGAGAGAACCCCGCTGATATAGATGCCAACAGTTACCACCGCCATGTGGATACTGACTTTTGTGAAGCAACTCATGATGGCAAACACCAGTCCGTTGGCCACCACAACTGCCCCCAGCACGACAATCTCCATGGGTGCGCCGATGCGATGCAGGATCAGCGTCCCAACAAAGCTGCTGATGGTTGCGACAATGAAAGGCCCCAAACGTTCCTCTCGCACCATGACATGAATGTCCGTGATAGCGCCCCGTCGGATGCCAACCCAGACAAACAGAAGTGGCACTATCGTGGTAAAGAAGACGGTGATCCCGGCCCAAAGCAAGCCTTCGCGCCAGTCTGCGCGGTGCTCGCCGACCACCCAGAGAGACATCACCGGGATGACAACATAGGGGCTTGTTAGAGCCGAGAGGCCGAATGCAAGCTTGTCGAGAAAATGGTTATGTTCAGTTTCAGATTCCATAAATGATGCGCCAAACGGTCGTTCCGGAGAAGGAAGTTACTGTAGATTCTCTGATGCTCGTGCGATGTTGTCAATCATTCGCTCTCCCGACCGTCCGCTGAACCTACAAAGTTGCAGCAGGAGTTGGATCTGAGTATAATGATTTTCGCTGTTGGGGAGTGCCAACGGAACACCATAAAAACTCGTCCAACAATAACTCCGCGTTTTAGTAGCAGGCATCGTCGTCGCTCCGAGGTGTTCGGCTGAACTTGACGCGGAATTATTGTTGGACGAGTTCTAAGGCGATACTGATCGCTCGGATTTTGCATCTCCGGAAGCTTCTTCCGGGGCGGAGCATTTCATGAACTACGATATCTCCCCCATCCTCGACGGCTGGGAATACGATCCCTCCGGCGTCACCGTCCGGAAGATCCGAGGGAATGACGGCCGTCACAGACTACAGATGCGCCTGGAGCTGGGTCTCCTGCAGATGGAGTTGGAGGGGCGTCCGGATGGAACGCGCCCATTCAATAGAGAATCCCTGCTGGAGTATTACCTCGGCCTGTTGCGAGAACACAAGCGATTCTTCGGCAGTGAAGTCGGGTTCGAGCTGGACTCGGATGGGTGCAGCGCGCTGCGTCAGGAAGCTTTGATGTACTACTACCGTTACCTGGGTCTCTTTCATTTGCAGGACTACGCGGGGGTGGTGAGAGATACCAGCCGCAACCTTCGCGTTTTTGACATTATCTGGGAGTACGCCACGGAGGAAGAAGACCGGTGGTCGCTCGAAGAATACCGTCCCTACGTGCTGATGATGATGTCCCGGGCGCGGGCGCTTATCAGCCTGCGCGAAGGATTGCACGATCAGGCACTCGGGGAAGTGGAGATGGGAATCGAGAAGATTGAGGAACATTTCACGCGCCACAAACACGAAGATCAGATTGAGTCCTGCGCGGAACTGAATTTCCTCAAGGAGTGGACCGAGGAAATCAGGCAGCGAAAGCCTCTCTCTCCAAAGGACAGGCTACAAGTCCTGCTCCAGAATGCCGTGGCGAGAGAAGACTACGAGCGTGCTGCGGTGCTGCGAGACGCCATCCGCAACCTCGACTAGTGCATCGTTTTGGAAGTTCCCCCACAAAAGGACGCCGGATCGCTTCAGCGTCCGGTAGCTCACACAGGCAGCTACACGATGGAGGCTACCCTCCTTTTCTCCCCTTTCAACCCGTGT
>Ga0100389_1000337_pt1 | contig 37410 bp, 33 predicted proteins | sample CryGeymeta201513_FD_81537 | JGI IMG/M metagenome (GOLD analysis project Ga0100389, IMG submission 81537) | Groundwater microbial communities from Crystal Geyser aquifers in Utah, USA - Crystal Geyser metaG 2015-13 | ecosystem: Environmental > Aquatic > Deep subsurface > Groundwater | place: USA... | reverse complement strand
GCCTATGGTTTCCGTAGCTACGAGGTGGTTAAAATCGCCTTATATCATACGCTTGGTGACCTACCCCAGCCAACGGTCACCCATAAATTTTGCTGAAGAGCCCAAAATTCAAGTATGGCGTGACCCTACCCGGGATTCCGACCCGGCCGGATCTGCCCAAACTGTCCGAAATCAAGCTCTATCCGATGGATTTCGGCTGGCAGGCCAAGAACAGCGAGGCTATCAAGAAGAAGTGGGAGGGCCTCTTCTCCAAGTAACCCTCATGCCCCAAGTTGGGCACAACGAAGGATGAAAATCACCCCCACCCCTCCCTTCCCCGTCGAGGGGGAGGGAGGGGTGGGGCATTTTCATATAAACCGTGACATTTTTTTACCCGTACTCTGTATAGAACGCTCAACATCCAAGCGAGGAAGGCCCATGGGAAGAGACCTCAGGCTGGAAAATCTGACGAAACGCTACGGGGGCCTTACCGCCGTGGATCATGTTGATCTGGAGATCCGGGAAGGGGAGTTCATCTGCTTTCTGGGGCCAAGCGGTTGCGGAAAAACCACGATTCTCCGGATGATCACCGGATTTGAGACGGTTACGGAAGGAAAGGTGATCTTCAACAACCGCGTGATCAACGATCTCATTCCCAAGAAACGCGAATTCGGAATCGTCTTTCAGTCCTACGCCCTTTTCCCGAACATGACCGTGGAGGAGAACATCGCCTTCGGTTTGAAGATGAGGAAGATGCCGAAGAAGGCCATTGCGGAACGTGTGGATGCGATGCTCGACCTGATCGGTTTGTCCAATTGGCGGAACCTCTATCCGGCCCAGTTGAGCGGCGGGCAGCAGCAGCGGGTCGCCCTTGTCCGGGCCCTCGCCCCGGATCCTCAGGTGCTCCTCCTCGATGAGCCCTTGAGCGCCCTCGATGCAAAAATCCGGCTCCGTCTCCGGGCGGAAATCAAGCGGTTGCAGCAGGAACTGAAGAAGACCATGATCCATGTGACCCACGACCAGGAGGAGGCCCTCTCGATTGCCGATCGGGTGGTGGTGATGGAAGGCGGGCAGTTCCGGCAGGTGGGACGGCCGATCGACATCTATAAGAACCCGACGTGCAGCTTTGTCGCGGACTTTGTGGGAACATCCAATTTTTTCGATGGGCGCCGGACCCACGGCGTCGTGGATACCGGCCGGAGGAAAATCAAGGTGATGGAGAACGGCGCTGCCGCGGACGAAGCCGTATCGCTGGCGATCCGCCCGGAAAATGTGGAGGTGTTCAAAAAGGCGCCGCACCCCCAGGTCGCCGAACCGATGAACCTCGTCGCAGGCCGGATCGATGTGGTGGTTTTTCAGGGCGCCGCCGTCCGACTTCTGATCCATATGGATGGGGAGGAGATCATTTCCGACATTATCGAAAAGGAGTTTGCACAGCGCGACTTGAAGCGGGGGGATCCCGTTTATGTTTACTGCTCTCCCGAGGCCTTTCTGGTCTTTCCGGAAGGAGGGGGGAGAGGATGAACCCTGTCGGACCTTCCGGAAATAGATTCTCCACCTGGTTTTCCGCCGACAACCTTTTCACCGGCGTGATCATGGCGTTTCTGCTGGTCATTCTGTCCGTTTTCCTGCTCTATCCAGTGGTGGACATCTGCCGGTTGAGTTTCTTCAAGGACGGGGTTTTCACCCTCCAAAATTATGTGGATTATTTCTCCGAACCCCGAATCTTCCGCTCCTTTTACAACAGCATGTTTGTTTCCCTGGCGACCATGGTCATCACCACGATGCTGGCCTTCCTGTTTGCCTATGGTCTCACCCGAACGACCATGCCGGGCAAAGGGTTTTTCTATACCATCTCCACGTTGCCGCTCATCGCGCCGACGATCATCCAGGCCCTCGCGCTTATTCTGCTGTTCGGTCGCAACGGGGTCATTACGCGCTACCTTCTGGGAACGAGCTGGAATATATACGGCGCCACGGGGATCATCGTGGGAGAGATTCTCTACTGTTTTCCAAATGCCCTTTTCATCCTTTATACCACGCTCTCCGCGGTGGATACGCGCCTCGACGAAGCCGCGCAGAGCCTGGGCGCCTCCGCGATGAAAACCTTCTTCAAGGTGACCTTGCCGTCGGCGAAGTACGGGATCGCCAGCGCCGCGGCCCTTACCTTCAACTTGACCATTACCGACTTCGGCATCCCGGTGGTGATCGGGGGGGACTATTCGGTCCTGGCGACGGAGATCGTAAACAAGGTCTTCGGCTTGCAACGGTTTGACCTGGGCGCCACGATCAGCGTGATTCTGCTGATCCCGTCGATCACCGCCTTTGCGATCAATTACTACCTGACGCGGAAGAGCTATGCGATGATCAGCGGCCAGGCGCGCCCTTTTATCCAGCCTTCCCGACCGCTGAAAAAATGGGCCTTCACAGCCTATTCGGCCCTGATCGCCTCCTGCATCCTGCTGGTCTTTATCACGGTCTTTCTCGGCTCTTTCGTCCGCACCTGGCCTTATGATTTCTCGCTCACGCTGAAACATTTTGATTTCCCGTCGCTCGGGGCGAGCGTTCCCCTCTGGACCGCTTTCTGGAACCGCGTACTGGAACCGGGAGCTCTACGGGACATGATCGCCATCAAGTACGCACCCATCTGGACCAGCCTCCTGGTTTCCCTCGTGGTGGCCGTCGTCGGCGCCTCCATCACCCTGGTGGCCGCCTATATCATCGAAAAGAAGAAGCCAAGGGGCGAGCAACTTCTCTACGCCCTGTCGGTTTTGCCGGCGGCCATCCCCGGGGTGGTTCTGGGTCTGGGATACGTGCTCGCCTTCAACAAACCCTATTTCCTGATTTACGGCACAATCTGGATCATCATCATCAACATCGTGATTGCCAATTTCACGCTGGGGGTTCTCTCCGGGACGGCGAATCTCAAGCAGATCGACAAGTCGGTCGAGGAGGCGGCGGTCAGTCTGGGCGCCGGACCGGTCACCACCTTCACCCGGATCGTATTTCCGCTCTCCAAGGTGGCCTTTCTCTCCACGACCACCTTCTTTTTCATGCGGGCCATGACCACGATCAGCGCCGTTTTGTTTCTGGTTTCGGCGCAGATCAAGCTGGCCGCGATCGAGATCATCTTTCTCGATGTGGATGGCCGCACGGCGAGCGCAAACGCGATGTGTACCGTGGTGGTGTTTATCGTTGCGCTCTTTTTGATTATCATGCGGTTGACCACCGGCAGTTCCGGGCTTACCGGAATGAGTGCCGCCAAATGACGGGGGGCTTGCGCCATCAACATACATATAAACACTATAGAGGTCATTGCAAAACGTTTTGTCATGCCCGAATGCTCTTATCGGGCATCCATGATTTCAGGCTGTTACAAGCTGGATTCCCGCCCAGAAAGGTCGCGGGAATGACAGAATTGGGAGTTTTACAATTGGCTCTATAGACAAAAATATGGATAGATAAGGGGGATAGCATGAGGGAAAATAACTTGTTGGAGTCGCTGGTTCAGGTGAGTCCCGGTATGGAGATCTGGTGGGATTCATCCCCGGTCATTTTCAAAAACTGGTGTCAAAAGTTGCTTGCCAAGGCGGATGCGGGGGATCAACAGATGCTGAAGCGTCAATTTGGCCGGATGTACAATACCGAGAATCCGGGGGAGTCGCTTTTCCGCGGCGTCACGACCAACCCCTCCCTCTCTCTCCAGGCCATCAAGGATGATGAGCCGTATTGGAAAGAGATCACTTTCGGCATGATCAGGAATCATCCGGGGATCGATAAGGAGTCCCTCTTCTGGCTTCTGTATACGGAGGTCGTGAAACGGGGCTCCGATATGTTCCTGCCGCTGTTTGAAAAGACAAAATTTCGCGAAGGCTTCCTGTCCGGACAGGTGGATCCGCGGAAGTCCTTCGACAAGGAGACCATGTTGAAGCAGGCCGCGGAACTGGCTGCGATCAACCCCAACGTGATGGTCAAGGTGCCGGGCACAAAGGAGGGATACCCGGTCATTGAGGAGCTGACCGCTCGCGGAATTTCCACCAACAATACCCTGACGTTTGTGTTGCCGCAATTGATGGACTGCGCAAAATCGGTGCAAAGGGGGCTGGAAAAGGCCAAGGCAAATCGGGTGGATCTTTCGCGCTGGCGGTCGGTGATCACCCACATGGAGGCCCGCTACGGCGACTTGGGCGGATTAAGGGATTTCGGAAGGGAAAAGGGCGTTGAACTTTCCGAGGGGGATGTCCGTCTGGCGGAACTGGCCATCTTCAAGAAGGCCTACCGGCTGCTCAAGAAGGGCAACTATCCGAGCAAGCTCCTCTCCTGCTCTTTGCGGGTCGGACCGACCGTGGATGGCGTGCGGAGGCTTTGGCATCTGGAGGAGAAGGCGGGCGCCAACATCGTGGTCACCTGTCCGCCAACTTTTATTGATGAGGTGATCCATTTTCCGGGTCAGGAAAACATCCATTTTATAAAGGACCGCATCGATCATGAGATACCGAAGGATGTGCTGGACAAGCTGCTGCGCGTACCCTATTTCGAACGGGCCTATGCGGAGGATGGCTATTCCCGGGATGAGTACAACACTCATCCATCGCTGGTGAAGACGGCGCAGCAGTTTTCGAAGGCCACCGACGATATGGTCGAATTTGCGGGAAAGTGCATTGCAGATTTCTCACGTTAGCGATGAAAGGAGAGAAAAATGAAGCCGTTAAAAGATTGGTTTGTGCCATGGTTGACCACCGCAAGGGAATACGATACCAGCATCCTGGATAAGGCTTGGGCAAATCCCGATTACGGTCGCTTGATGCTCAATGAAAATCCGCTGCCCCCTTCCGAGAAGGTGATCAAGGCGGTTACGGATATCCTGTCCCAGGGAAACCGCTACCCGGACAGTATGAAAAGATTGCGAACCAAGATTGGTAAACTCCACAACCTGGGACCGGAAAATATCGCCCTGTGCAACGGTTCATCGGAGATCATCGACTCGATGATGCGTATTTTCCTCCAGCCCGGCGACGAATTCATCGTCTCCAATCCCACGTTTGGTCTTTTTCCGCCCCGGGCGGAACTGGTCGGCGGGAAGGTGGTCTCGGTTCCGCTCCGAAAAGAGGATCTCCAGTATGATGTCGACGGGATGCTGAAGGCGATCACCCCCAGGACCAAGCTTATTTTGGTCATTAATCCCAATAACCCCACCGGGATCTTTATTGAGGATAAGGACCTGATCCGCTTCTGCGAGACGGGCATCCCGCTGTGTGTGGATGAGGCCTATCTGCACTACCATCCGGAAATTCCCTCCAAGTCCTATCTTATTGAGAAATATCCCCATGTGTTTCTTTCCCACACCTTCTCAAAGGCCCATGGATTTGCCGGTATCCGCTTAGGGTATCTTGTAGGAACGGAAGAGATGGTCAACGCCTTTAATACCATGTTTTTACCCTGGAATGTGAGCCTGATGGCCATGGCGGCGGCGGAGGCGATCCTGGATAATCCGGAGGAGATCGCCATAAAAGTAGCGCATAACAAACGCTGGATGGACATTTTTTTTGCGGAACTGCAAAAGGTCGGGCTTAAGCCTTATCCGGCGCACGGAAATTACATGCTCGTCGATGCCACCATGACAGGCAAAACCACCGCCGAAATTCTGGCGGCCGCGTTGGAAATGGAAAAGATCTTCCTGAAGAAGATTCCCACCATCCACGGGAGGGACGGTTATTTCCGGGTCACGCCCGGCGTGGACAAGGAAAACGAGCGATTCGTCCGGTTTGTCCGAAACTATTTCGGCAAGCGGTGATGTTCCGGGAGGGAATGCGTACAACTTTCCCCTCCCCCGGCGGGAGGGGATGAAGGGGAGGGGGAAAACACTCTCTGAAATACAACCACTTTTCACCCCCACCCTAACCCTCCCCCACTAAAATGAAGTCCCCCTCTAACAAAGTGGGATAGAGGGGGATTTGAGGTGTATTTTCGAGTGAAGATTTACGTATGCGTAAAGCATGTGCCCGACACCGCGGCCAACATTAGACCGCTGGGTGGGACGGCCTTTGATGAGACCGTCAAGTTTGTCATGAATCCCTACGACGAGTACGCCCTGGAGCAGGCCCTCCGGATCCGGGAAAGCGGCTCTGGCGCCGAGGTTGTTGCGGTTACGGTCGGAAAGGCGGTTGCGGCCTCCACGTTGCGGACGGCCCTCGCCATGGGCGCCGACCGGGCGATTCTCGTGAGGACGGACGCCTATTTTGCGGACAGCGTCGAGACGGGCCGCCTCCTCCACCGGGCCATTTCTCTGGACGGTTCCCCGGATTTGATCCTGACCGGCCGGCAATCGGTCGACACGGAAGGGATGCAGATCCCCTACCGATTGGGGGTCCTGTTCGACATGCCCGTGGCCATCAATGTGACGGCCTTTTCGATGGCCGAAGGCCGGGTTGCCGTGGAGCGGGAAATCGAAGGGGACCTCCGCGAGGTGATCGAGATGACAACGCCTTGCGTCGTCGGCGCCGCCAAGGGGTTGAACCGGCCGCGCTGTCCCACCCTTCCCGACATGATGAAGGCGAAGAAGAAGGAGATCCGGGTGATCAACCAAGCCGATCTCGGCCTCCCGTCTTCCGTTCCCGCGGTGGAGCTCCTCTGCCTTCAAGCGGCGCCCGACCGGGGCAGGGGAAGGATCCTGGAGGGCGATCCAGAAAAGATGGTGCGGGAGCTTCTGCGCCTGCTGCGGGAAGAGGCGAAAGTCTTATAGCGGAATCAATTTGCTCCCTCCCCTTCAAGGCTGGTCAGGGTGGGGATGGGGTGGAATTCGAGGCGCGTTATCCGGTGAAAGGACTGGTTCGGAGGCTATGACGAGGATCGGCGTTCTCATTGAGGAGAAGGGCGGCGAGGTCAAGAAGACCCATCTCGGGGCCCTGACCGCAGCAAGACAGGACAGAGAGAGCGAGGTTTACGCCCTGCTGTTCGGCAATCACGCAGAGGCCTGTCGCGGGGTATTGCAGCGTTACGGTGCGGATAAGATCGTGGCAATCCAGACGCTGGAACCGAACCCGGAATCCTTTCCGGAGGTGCGGGCTGTGGCGCTCTGTTTCGCGATGGATGTGTTTCGTCTGGACGCGCTCCTCGGGGTTGCCGGCCAAGTCGGAAAGGATATGTTGGCCCGGGTGGCCTCGCTGAAAGGGGCGCCTCTGGTTCTGGACTGCCTGGATATCGATTTTTGTTCCGGCGTCGTGAAGAAATCGCATTTTTCCGGCAAGACGACGGCGACCCTTCGACTGAACGTCCGGCCCTGGATTTTGGGGATCAGACCCAATATTTTCCCCGAAATCGTCGATCCCCGGAAGGCTGAGATCCTGACCTACAAGGCCCCGGTCCCGACCTCGAAACGGCTGGTGATCCGGGAAGTAAAGCAGGGTTCCTCCGGGGGGCCGGATGTCTCCGAGGCCAATATCATCATCTCCGGCGGTCGCCCCCTCGGCTCCGCGGAAAACTTCCGGATCCTCAAAGAGTGTGCATCCGTTCTCGGGGCGGCGGTCGGCGCCTCCCGGGCCGCCGTGGACGCCGGCTTCGCAGCTCATGCGATGCAGGTGGGCCAAACCGGCAAAACGGTCAGCCCCAGGCTTTACATCGCCTGCGGAATTTCCGGTTCCGTTCAGCATTTCGCGGGGATGAAGACTGCCAAGGTGGTTGTGGCCGTCAACAACGATCCCGATGCGCCCATTTTCCAAAAATGCGATTACGGCCTCCGCGGCGATCTTTTCGAGGTTGTCCCCGCCCTGACAAGGGCGCTCGGTTCAGCTCAAGCGAAGTGAGCCGGATACTTTTCGGGAAGCGGCGGCCTTTTTTTATCAAAGGAGGGCATCATGCGCGACAGTGCACGGGTTGTCATTATCGGCGGCGGCATCGTGGGGTGCAGCATTGCCTACCATCTGACCAAACTGGGATGGAAGGATTTGATCATCCTTGAAAAAGGTGAACTGACCAGCGGCTCCACCTGGCATGCGGCGGGTCTGGTGGGACAGCTCCGCTCCCACCGGAATGTAACGCGGATGCTCCAGCATAGCGTCAGCCTCTACGAAACACTGGAGGCGGAAACGGGTCTCACCACCGGTTGGAAGCGTTGCGGCTGTCTCCATCTGGCAAGCACCAAGGAGCGGCTCTTCGAGTTGAAGAAAGGGGCCACCACGGCCCGCAGTTTCGGCTTGGAGATGCACATGATCACCCCTTCCGAGGCGCTGCAGATCTTCCCGATCCTCGATATGGACGGGATCATCGGCGCGGCCTTCATGCCCTCCGACGGCCAGGCGGATCCGAGCGGACTCACCATGGCGCTGGCCAAGGGGGCGATTAACCGGGGCGCCACGGTGGAGCAGAAGACCCGCGTCACCGGTTTCGAGATCAGGGACAACCGCATTCATGCCGTCGTGACCGACCGGGGGACGATCCGGTGCGAGACGGTTGTCAACGCGGCGGGGATGTGGGGCCGCGAAATCGGCCGGATGATGGGCGTCAATATCCCGCTGGTTCCATTCCAACACCAATACTTGGTCACCGAGCCGATCGCGGGACTGCCGACGGGCCTGCCGACGCTGCGGGACAAGGACAGCCTGCTCTACTACAAGGAGGAGGTCGGGGGGCTTGTCATGGGCGGTTACGAACGGGACGGCATCCCCTGGGCGATTCATGGAATTCCCAAGGGCTTCACCCAGGAGCTGTTGGAGCCGGATTTCGACCACTTCGAGTCCATTTCCCAGGCCGCGATAAAACGGACGCCCTGCCTCGGCGCGGCCGGGATCGCGCGTCTGGTCAACGGACCGGAGGCCTTCACCCCCGACGGCAACTGCATGCTGGGACCGGCGCCGGAACGGGATAACTGCTTTGTTGCCGTCGGATTCAACGCCTTCGGGATTGCCGCCGGCGGCGGGGCCGGGCGGATGGTCGCCGAATGGATCGTGGAGGGGGAGCCGAGCCTTAACATCTGGCCCCTCGATATCCGCCGCTTCGGTCAACATCACCGGAGTCTCCGGTACAATGTCGAACGGACCAAAGAGATCTACGGCAAGCATTACACCATCTCCTGGCCGTATGAGGAGCACGATTCGGCCCGGGGGGTGAAACGATCGCCGCTCTATCATTTGCTCAAGGGCAAGGGGGCCGTCTATGGGGCGAAATTCGGTTGGGAGAGGGCCAACTGGTTCGCCCCGCCCGGGGTAACGCCCGAAGATTTGCTAACATTCGGGATTCCCAACTGGTTTGACCACGTGGCCGCCGAACATCGGACGGCCCGGGAGGCGGTGGTCCTGATCGACCAGTCCTCGTTCAGCAAGTTCGAGGTGGCTGGATCCGGGGCGCCGGCCTTTCTGAACGACATGGCGGCGGGCAATGTGGACCGTCCCGTGGGAACGACCGTCTATACCCAGCTCTGCAATGACCGGGGCGGGGTCGAGGCGGACATCACCATCTCGCGCCTGGCAAAAGATCGCTTCTTTGTGATCACCGGCGCCGCCTTCGGGGTGCACGATTTCATGTGGCTTAAAAGGTACCTGCCGAAAGACGGTTCGGTTTTGCTTTGCGATGTAACCTCCTCCTTTGCGATGATTAATGTCTGCGGACCCCTCTCCCGCAAACTCCTGATGCGTCTCTCCGACGACGATTTCAGCAACGAAGGTTTCGCCTTCGGTCAATGCCGGGAGGTCATCATCGGCTATGCCCCGGTGCTGGCGATCCGGGTGACCTACATCGGCGAACTGGGCTACGAGCTCTACCTGCCGCCGGAATATGCCGCCCATCTGTACGAGAACCTTTGGGAGGCCGGCCGCGACCTCGGCGTCCGCAACGCCGGGTATCGGGCGATCGACTCGCTCCGGCTGGAGAAGGGGTACTGCTACTGGGGCGCCGAGGTGTCGCCCGACTACAGCCCCTACGACGCCGGAATCGGTTTTGCCGTAGATCTGGACAAGGGACCTTTCAAGGGTCGGGATGCGCTGTTGAAGATCAAACAGGGGGGGGCAAAGTGGAAACTCTGTACCTTCGCGCTGGATCATGACCGGCCGCTCCTGCTTTCCGGCGGGGAGACGATCACCTGCCGGGGCAAGGTTGTCGGGGCGGTCTCCAGCGGCGGCTATGGCCATACGGTGGGGAAGACCATCGCTATGGGTTATCTGTCCGCCGCCGATGCGGATGCTCCGGACGGCTTTGCCATTGAGGTGTCCCGGGAGGCGATTCCGGCCACACGCCTTTCGAAGCCTCCGTACGATCCGGAGCGCCGCCGGATTTTCCGTTAGGCGATCATCATTAATGTCCCCCCACCCCTCCCTCCCCCGTCGAAGGGGGGGGGATTTTCATCCTTGCAAATAACAGCGGTTCCCGGTACGACCCGGACGTTGTCGCTGCCTGTCAGAGGCTCATTCATGAGAAAGGATGCAAGACAGAGTAAAGAGTTTGGAGAAAGGGGCGAGGCGGAATACCGGAGAGAGGACGGGGAATCATCTGACCAGCATCACGTTGCTCGCCGGCGCCATTTGTGACGCCTCCCGCGTCAGTCTGACGTTCATCGTGGCAAAACCTTTCAGGTGCTGGCTGGCAGCAAGATGCAGGGCATCTCCAAAATCCATTCCCTTTTCATACCACCCAAGGGCCTGCGCCGTCTGTTGCGCTTCTTCCATAACAATCATCGGCAGGCCGAGTATGTGCCGAACCCGCCCCACCACCTTAGCCCTGTCAAGCTGATAGCCCAATGGGGAAGACAGCACCCAGACCGATTCGAGAAGCACTGTTTTCAGAACATAATGAATTAAGTGTTGTGTCTCCGGAATACACCGGGCAGGGCGGCGTAATCGTCGATGATCTGCTCGGCGCCGGCCTGCAACAGCTCCCGGCGCAGGTTTTCACGATCGACGGAAGAGAGGACGACTCCCATGCCCCGGTAGCCGGTTTTGGAGGACCGGGCCGTCTGCATGTCGTCGGGCATGTCCCCCAGGTAATAACATTTACCGAACGTCTTGCCGAGCAGGCGGGGGATCATGTCGAGCATGTAGGGATCGGGTTTCATGAGCGAGATCCGTTCTCCGCGCTCGGCAAAGATTCTCTCTTCCTCTCGCATGCAATCATCCAGCGTGATCACGAGACGGAAATATTTCCGCAGGTCAAAACGGTCCAGCGGAAAATCCGCCTCCGCCCGCGGGCGGCCGGTGGCGATGACCAGGATGTGATCCCGAGACAGATCGGCAAGGAGGGGCCTGTCGATCAGGAGGGTTTCCCGGTGAATCAGACCTTCTTCCCGGTAGCAGCGGGGAACGGGGACACCTTGCCGCAAGGTGTCCCCGTAAAGCGCCGTGAAGAGAGACCGACCGAGATAGATCTCCTGAAAAATCCGCTTGATTCGGTTGCCGGTGTCGACGTCGCCTTGATAACAGCTTGTCACGAAGGGATCATGACGTCTGCCGTACCGATCGAGGAGATCCATCAGCGGGCGGGAAGAGGCGTTCAGGAAATCGGCGAGATCCGACACGTCGCAACTGCGAATCGTCTCTTCAGGGTCGGGGGAATCATCCGCCGATAACGGGCCGGTGGGCGTTTTGACAAGAGCAAAAAGGAGATGGAGGATCAGGGCGGTCAGGTCCCAGTCGTTGTTCAGGCCTCCGGTCTGTTTGAGTTCGGCGAGGTCCGCAAGCGGGAAGAGTGGATCGGGCAATTTTTCAAAGCCTATCGCCCCATTGAAGAAGAGCCGTGCCGTTTGGCGCGCCGTCTCCCGGTATGAACCGGAGACGTCGATGAGCACCCCATCCATGTCGAAGACGATCAGACTTGGTAATTTCATGGCGTTTCATATTCCACAGGTGGCCGGATCTGTCAAATGGTATCGGGCTTTCGTTAAATATCGTTTGCCAATTCAACACGGCGGATGTATTTATCCCCATCCGGCGGCCGTGCGGCAACGCTGCCTGGGGAGTGAGTGATCGGTCAGAAAATCTGTAAAAATATCCATCAGAATCGATGTATCAGCGAGAGGCGGATATGGATTTCGCAGGAAATGGTGATTGACGTTCATGGCGGGTGATTCGGATCATCTTTGGCAACGCAAGGCCGACGGCCCGCTCAGGATATGCCTGATGACCTACCGGGGGAATCCGACCTGCGGGGGGCAGGGGGTTTATATCCAATACCTGAGCCGGGCTCTGAAAGAACTCGGACATGAGGTCGATGTTCTATCGGGCCCTCCCTATCCGGAGCTTGCAGAAGGCGTCTCTCTCCACAAGATTCCCGGTTTGGATCTTTACAACCCGGAACACCTCTTCAAGGTCCGAAAGATCCGAGATCTCTCCTCGTTGGTCAACCAGTTCGAATTCATCAGCATGTGTTCGGGGGGATTTCCCGAACCGTTTACATTCGGAATCCGGGCCCACCGCCACCTGCGCAAGCAGAAAAAAAAATATGACATCGTTCACGACAACCAGAGCCTTTCTTATGGTCTGCTCGGTATCGTTCGGAGCGGCTATCCGACGGTGGCCACCATCCACCATCCGATTACCGTCGATCGGGATACGGAGATCGCGGCGGCGGGAAGCTGGCTTTGCCGGATGAAGGTGAGACGCTGGTACGCGTTTCTGACGATGCAGAAGCGGGTTTCTCGGAAAATCCCGAAGATCATCACCGTCTCCGAATGTTCGAAACGCGACATCGGCCGGGAATTCCGGATCCCCGCCGAGCGGTTTCGCGTGGTTCCCAACGGGATCAATTTGGACTGCTTTTACCCGATGAACGGAGTCCGGAGGGCGGATGACCAGATCCTGGTGACGAACAGCGCTGATACCCCGCTGAAAGGTCTCCGTTATCTTCTGGAAGCGGTGGCGGAGATCCGCCGGGAAAGAAAGATCCGTCTTGTGGTGATCGGCAAGCCCAAAACGGATGGGGTGATCGAACATCTAATCGCTGAACTTTCTCTGGGCGATGCGGTCCGGTTTACCGGGCGGATCACCCATGAAGCATTCGCCCGCCATTACGCCGAGGCGACCATGGCCGTCATTCCCTCTCTCTATGAGGGGTTCGGCATGCCGGCCGGCGAGGCCATGGCCTGCGGCGTGCCGGTGATCAGCACCACGGGCGGCGCCCTGCCCGAGGTGGTCGGGGATGCCGGAATACTGGTTCCGCCGGCGAACAAGTCGGCGCTCAAGGAGGCCATCCTTGCCCTTCTGAATGATCCGGAAAGGCGCCGGCGTCTAAGTGAGGCGGGACTGGCGCGGGTAAACAATTCACTCACCTGGCGGCATGCCGCACTAAAAACCGTGGAGGTTTACCGGGAGGCGATCGATGCTTACCGTCGATTTTAAGCAGATCGCGCTAAAGCCGGGGATGCGCGTTCTGGACGCCGGCTGCGGGGGAGGCCGGCATCTCTGTGAGGCGTTTCGGACACAAGGCGTTGAGGTTGCCGGCGTGGATCTCGGATGGGATGATCTTTGCAAGGCGCGCGGATATCTCTCCGTGATGGCGCGTGAATCCCACGGCAGTTGGCTGCTCTCCCGGGCCGATGTCACGAAACTCCCGTTCGCCGAAGGCGTTTTTGACGTGGTGGTCTGTTCCGAGGTCCTGGAACATGTCGAGGAGAGCCGGACCGCCGTTTCGGAGCTGGTCCGGGTCCTCAAGTCCGGCGGGGACCTGGTCGTCACCGTTCCCCGTTTTTGGCCGGAGAGGATCTGCTGGGCGATTTCGTCCGCTTATCACCACGAGCCCGGCGGCCACATCCGGATCTATAAGAAAGGGGAGTTGCTCCGCCTGGTGGAGGCGGCGGGTACGCGTTGCTGGCGAATACGCTACCGGCATGCCCTTCATACGCCCTATTGGTGGCTTAAATGCCTCGTCGGACACAAGAATGAAGCCTTTCCGCTGGTCAGGGCGTACCGGAAATTCCTCGAATGGGACATCATCCGGCATCCCCCGCTTATGGCCATGATCGAGCATACGCTGAATCCCCTGATCGGCAAGAGCATGATCTTCTACCTGAAAAAAGGATACCGCTGATGGAACTTCCCCTTTCGCAAAGCCTTGCCCGGCCCACCATCGATGTGGGCGCCATGTCGGATTTTATCGCCGGTCTGCAGAAGCCGAATGGCGAGATCCCCTGGTCCGCCGGAGGAAAAACCGATCCCTGGGATCACGTGGAAAGCGCGATGGGACTCAGTGTTGCCGGTTGCCTCCGGGAAGCGGAGCGGGCCTACCACTGGATGGCCCAGACCCAGCTTTCCGACGGGAGCTGGTGGTCGGCAACCCGGGACGGTGCGCCGGAGGACAGAACCCGGGACAGCAACGTCTCGTCCTACATCGCCGTCGGGGTTTACCATCATTACCTGATCACCCGGGAGATGCGTTTCCTGAGGCGTTTGTGGCCGACATTGAAGGCGGGAATCAATTACGCCGTCGGGCTCCAGGCGGGTACCGGAGAGATCGCCTGGGCAAGGAACAGCGAAGGGGTGGTCGATGCGATGGCCCTCTTGACCGGTTCCAGCTCGGTCTATATGAGCCTCAAGTGTGGGATCGCCGTTGCTTCCCTGCTGGGGAAAAAACGGGCGGACTGGCAATCGGCGCTGAAGAGGCTCGGAGAGTCGATCCGCCATCGCCCCAGCCTGTTCAACATGATGAAGGCGCGATTTTCGATGGACTGGTACTACCCTGTCCTCTGCGGCGCCGTTCAGGGCGCCGAAGCAAGGAACCGGATCGACCGCTCCTGGGAGAAGTTCGTGGTTCCCGATTGGGGGGTCCGTTGCGTCGGCGATCGGCCGTGGGTGACCACGGCCGAGGCAGCGGAACTGGTCCTGGCGCTGGCGGCGATGGGGGATCGAGAAAGGGCCGCCATCGTCTTCAACTGGATCTGCGACAAGAGATATGATGACGGCGCCTACTGGATGGGGGTGACCTTCCCGGACGGCGTGATCTGGCCGGAGGAAAAAACCTCTTGGACGGCGGCCGCGGTGCTTCTCGCTTACGATGCGCTCCACGACATCACGCCGGCCGGGCGGCTCTTCAGCCATGGCTTCTGGGAGGGAAATCCCTATCTCACGTCCGGCAAAGAATCGTACGCGGGTATGCTCTTCACCCGGCGCACACCCGCTCTTGAAAGATCCGGAGGTTGATTTCCGTGCGGAGAGATCATCGCCCCTACATTCTCAAGCGCCTCGATCTGTGTTTCCAGAAGTGGTATGCGGAGCGATTTCTCCGCCCCCATTTTGATGGCCTCGGCAGGGGGTGCACCTTCATGAAACCCTGGCATGTCGAGGTCTTCGGCGGGCCGGTTACGCTGGGAAGCCATGCCACCGTCATCGCCACGCCGGATAAGAAAGTGCGGCTGACCGTCTGGTCCGCGCTGGGGGGGGAGGGGAGAATCGAGATTGGAAGCTGCTGTCTCATCTGTCCCGGCGTCCGGATCAGCGCCGCCACGGAGATCGTGATCGGGGAGAGTTGCATGCTGGCCCAGGGGGCCTTTGTGACCGATTCGGACTGGCATGGCGTTTACGACCGGAGCCTTCCGATCGGCCATACCCTTCCCGTCCATATCGGAGACAATGTCTGGATCGGGGACGGCGCCATCGTCTGCAAGGGGGTCCGGATCGGAGAGAACAGCATCATTGGCGCCGGCGCCGTGGTGGTTCGTGATATCCCGGCCAATGCAGTCGCCGCGGGGAATCCCGCAGCCGTTGTAAAATATCTCGATGCCGGCCGGCCGGTGAAGACGCGCGCCGACTGGCTGGCCGATCCCGGGGCGCTCGCCGCCCAGTTCGAAGAGATCGACCGTCATTTCATGAAAGACAACAGTTGGCTGGGTTGGTTCCGGTCTCTTATCTTTCCCAGAAAGGGGGATTGATTTGAATTGAATACTGGAGAATTGCCGATGAGAGTTGCCATTGTCGCACCGCCCTATCCCCTCGAAGAGGCGCCCGCGCCGCCGCTCGGCGTCACCTATGTCGCCGCTGCCTTCGAGGCAGCCGGCGCCGAAGTGCGGATCTTCGATTATATCGTCAGCCGCTACACGCCGGAAAAACTACGGGCGCAGATCGACGCCTTCCGGCCTGATGTCCTTGGGGCGACCTCCGTAACGCTCAATTTTCCGGGCGCCGCGGAGATCGTCTGCGAGGCCAAGCGGCATCGGCCATCGCTGATCACCCTGATGGGAGGGCCGCATGTATCCTTTTCCGCCGAACGGACGCTGAACGACTATCCCGGGATCGATCTGATCGTGGCCGGGGAAGGGGAGAGAACCATCGCCGAATTGATGGCCGAGGGGTTCCATCCGGAAAAATGGGGAGAGATCCGCGGGCTGGTTTTCCGGCGTAACGGCCATGTCGTCATCAATGAACCGCAGCCCTTCATCGAGGATCTCGATACCCTGCCGCTCCCGGCGCGTCATCTTCTCCCGCTGTCGCGCTATCAGGCCCTCGGTTATTCGATCAGCATCATCACCTCTCGCGGCTGCCCCTATTCCTGTATCTTCTGTCTGGGACGCCACATGGTCGGGAATCGGATTCGTCAGAGAAATGCCTCGCTGGTCGTGGACGAGATCGAGGAGATTCTCTCCTACGGCATCGACCGGATCAACGTGGCGGACGACCTGTTTGTCTCCAGCCGGGGGAAGGTAAAGGAGGTTTGCGACGAGATCATCCGCCGCGGCCTTCGGGTTGGGTGGAGCGCCTTCGCCCGCGTGAATACCGTCGATCTGGAAACCCTGAAACTGATGCGCGAGGCGGGCTGCGACAGCGTGAGTTTCGGCGTGGAAACGGGAAATCCGGAGATGCTGAAACGGATCCGCAAGGGGATCACCCGGGATCAGGTCCGGCATGCGGTTTCCCTCTGCCGGAAAGCGGGGATCATTGCCCACACCTCCTTCATCGTCGGACTGCCCGGCGAAACGGCGGAGACCCTCCGGGAAACGCGGGAGTTCGCCGCTGGGCTCGGCTCGCTGTACGGCTATCATTTCCTCGCCCCCTTTCCGGGGACGACGGTCCGTGAGGAGGTGGAGAAGTACGATCTGGAAATCCTGACCGACGACTGGACCCGGTATGACGCGAACAGCGCCATTGTTCGGACCTCCGCCCTTTCTCCGGAGGAGATGAACCGGTTCGTGGCGGATTTCGAAGCGGAGATCGCAAAGGTCTGGGAGGAGATGGTTCAGGGATACCATGACCGCACCAGTACGCCGGGGATCGACATGCAGGTGGAAGGCCATTTCCGGATGAAGCTGGTCTATCGCCTGCTATCCGAAGATCTGATCGAAAAGTGGGGCGCGATTCCGGCGCCGGATTCTACCGAAAGTACGGAGCTTCTCCAGGAAGAGCTTTGCCGGCGGATCGTGAAAGCCACCGGCGTCGATGGTGGAATGGTTTGCCGAACCATCCGGGGACTCGTCGAGAAAGGGTACATCCGCCCCGCAATATCCGGCGGGGAATGCCGCTGGCGCTGGACGCACAACACCCGCGTGGACGAAGCAACCGCCGATGGAACGGGAATCAGCCGCGGATACGGGCCCAACACGTTCTTGAGCGGTCGGTGAGAAGGCCAGGGTCTGCCCTTCGGAGAACGCCCAACGTGCCCGTCAGCGGAAGCTCCTCGAAAAGACCGGAATCGAGGGCCATGCCGTAAATACGCCAGGGCGCCTGGCCCCCCTTCTTTGGATCGGGGAAGATGTCATGGATGACCAGATAGCCGCCGGGCATGAGGTGTGAGACCCAGGCGCTGTAATCGATGAAAGCCGCCTCAAAGGTGTGGCCCCCATCGATGAAGATCAGGCTGAGAGGCGTGGCCCAGAGGCGGGCGACGACCGCGGAACGGGAGACGAGCGGAACGACTGTATCCTCAAGGGAAAGAGTCCGGATCGTTTTTCGGAAGGTGGGGAAGGTATCCAGTCGCCCCGTAGCCGGATCCAGGAGCTCCGGATCGAAGTACTCCTGCCCGGGCTGCTGCTCCTTCGAACCCTCATGATGGTCGAGCGAAAAGAGGATTCCCCCGTTCTCTTTGCATCCCATCCCAAGATAGGCCGCCGACCGGCCGCAATAACTGCCGATCTCCAGGCAGGGACCGCGCCCGGAAGCCTCCCTTGCCAGTTCATACAGGCGAACGGCCTCCTCCTCGGCCATGAAGCCCTTGAAATGCATTCTCTTTAATTCATCGATATCCATTGCTCCTGGCCTTTCTTTCTGATAACAGGCTGAAGGCTGAAGCTAAAAGCCTTAAGCCTAAACACCTAAGTCGTTACGCAGAATATACAATTCCGCTCTTCGAAAGGCAAGTTCCATAGTTCCGTTAAAAAAACGCTATCATTTTTTTAAAATTTCCGCTTGACCATATCAATATATAGTAGTATTACAAAACCAAACCCCAATATATTGCGGTTATCAACGGGTTTGCGATTATATCAAATCATCTTAAGGAAGAGGAGCTCTCCATGCACGCAAAAATCAAGAAGAGGGACGGCCGCCTGCTCAAGTTCAACGCGGAGAAGATCACCAGCGCCATCGCCAAGGCCGGCGCGGCGAGCGGTGAATTTGATCACGCCGTCGCAAAGACGCTGACCATCCGCGTTCTGAATCTGGCGGAAAAGATCTTCGACAGCCGGATCACGACGGTTGAGGAAATTCAGGACATCGTGGAGGAGGTTCTCCTCTCGTCCTCGTATCGCAAGACGGCGAAGGCCTATATCATCTATCGCGAGCAGCATGCCCGCCTCCGGGAAATCACCAACAAGATGGAGGTGGACCTGGTCGATCAGTATCTCAAAAAGATGGATTGGAAGATTCACGAAAATAGCAATATGGACTATTCCCTCCAGGGGTTGAACAATTACATCTCCTCCGAGGTCAGCAAGGTGTACTGGCTCAACGAGATCTATTCGCCGGAGATCCGTCAGGCGCATATCGAGGGAGATTTCCACATCCATGACTTGAGCCTGCTTTCGGTCTATTGCGTGGGCTGGGATCTGTTCGATCTTCTGATGGAGGGATTTCGCGGCGTCTCCGGCAAGGTGGAGAGCAAACCGGCCAAGCATCTCCGCAGCGCGCTGGGCCAGGTGGTCAATTTCTTCTACACCCTTCAGGGAGAGGCGGCCGGGGCACAGGCCTTTTCCAATTTCGACACGCTGCTCGCCCCCTTTATCCGTTACGACAAACTGAGCTATCCGGAGATCCGGCAGGCGCTCCAGGAATTCATCTTCAACATCAATGTCCCAACCCGTGTGGGTTTCCAGACGCCCTTTACCAATGTTACGCTGGATATCACGGCGCCCCGCTATTATGCCGACAAGAACGTCATTGTCGGCGGCAAGCCTCAAAAGGAGACCTATGCGGAATTTCAGGAGGAGATGAACCTTTTCAACAAGGCCTTTCTCCAGGTGATGGCCGAAGGCGATGCAAAGGGGCGCGTTTTTACCTTTCCGATCCCGACCTACAGCATCACAAAGAATTTCAACTGGGATGACCCGAAATTCGAGGGCCTCTGGGAAATGACCGCAAAATATGGCGTTCCCTATTTTTCCAATTTCATCAATTCGGACATGGATCCGGAAGACGCCAGAAGCATGTGCTGCCGGCTGCGGATCGACAACCGGGAGCTGCAGAAACGGGGAGGGGGGCTATTCGGTTCGAATCCCCTGACGGGCTCCATCGGGGTGATTACCATCAATATGCCCCGAATCGGTTATCTGGCGGATGCGGAAGAGGCGTTCATGGGGCGGCTTGAGAAATTGATGGTCACGGCCAAAGAGAGCCTTGAAGTCAAAAGAAAGGTGCTGGAAAAATTTACCGACGAGAACCTCTATCCCTATACGAAATACTACCTCCGGAATGTCAAGGAGCGGTTCGGTGAATACTGGAAAAACCATTTTTCCACCATCGGTCTTGTGGGGATGAATGAGGCGTGCTTGAACCTCCTCGGCCGGAACATCACGACCCCGGAAGGGCAGCGGTTTGCGAAAAAGGTCCTCGATTTCATGCGCAACCATCTGGTCCTCTTCCAGAAGGAGACGGGAAACAATTACAACCTGGAATCAACGCCGGCGGAGGGAACCTCCTATCGTCTTGCCCGAATCGATAAGAAAAAATATCCGGAGATCCTCTGCGCCAATGAGGAAGATTGCCGGACGAGAAAGGCGGAACCCTTCTATACGAATTCCACGCAACTTCCCGTCAACTATACCGATGATGTCTTTGAGGCTCTCGATCTGCAGGACGAGATCCAGTCCAAGTACACCGGCGGAACGGTTTTCCACATCTTTGCAGGCGAGCGGATTTCCGATCCCCGGGCCGTGAAGATCCTGATCAAGAAGATCTGCACCCATTATCATCTTCCCTACCTGACCTTTACCCCCACCTTCAGCATCTGCCCCTCGCACGGATATCTGAAAGGGGAGGTGGCGACCTGTCCGACCTGTGAAGAGGCCTGTGAGATCTACTCCCGTGTGGTGGGATATCTCCGGCCGGTCAAGCAATGGAACAAGGGAAAACAGGAGGAGTTTAATCTCCGAAAAGAATACAGGTTCTAAAAGATGAAGATTGGGGGGCTGCAGAAAATCTCGCTGATCGATTACCCCGGGCGAATCAGCGCCATCGTCTTTACCCAGGGATGCAACTTCCGTTGTCCCTACTGTCACAACCCGGAGCTGGTCGATCCCGCTCAATACGGGCCGATTCTGCCCGAGGAGGAGGTGTTCTCTTTTCTGGAAAGGAGGCGGGGCGAATTAGAAGCCGTCACCGTCACCGGCGGGGAGCCTACCCTACAAACCGATTTGGAAGGATTTCTGAAGCGAATAAAAAAGATGGGCTATCTCGTCAAGGTGGATACCAATGGATCGAATCCGACCATGTTGGAGAGGCTGATCCGCGGACGATGGGTCAACTATCTGGCCCTGGACGTCAAGGGCCCTCTCCACAAATATGGACAAATTGCAAAAGCCAAGGTTGAAACCGCAAAGATCCTAAGAAGCATAGAACTGATTGCCGCTTCCGGAATCGAACATGAATTCCGGACAACCGTCGTCCGTTCTCAGCTCGGCAAAGAAGACCTGATTGCAACCGCAAAACTGCTGAAAAGAGGATTGTATGTTCTGCAGCCTTATGTTCCCGTGAAATGTCTGGACAAAGAATTTCTGACGGAATTATCTTATTCTGCTGAGGAATTCTCCGAAATCCGGCGAAGCATCAAGAAGAAACAACTCGCTGTTGTTACCCGTTGACAGAAGATCTAAATTGCTTCATAGTGCAATGATTCATGATTGCATTTCTAATGTTGAAAGCAAAAGGGAGGTGACCTATGGACGGAAGGGCGGAAGGGGTCCCCGATCCGACCGGTGGCCCGCATCTCAACCATCCGGACGGGCCCGGAAACGTGAGAGCTCTCGGATTCAGTGCAAAGCAGATACGACAGATCCGTAAACTGACGCAAATCGGCAGGGCGCTTTCCGCGGAGCGGAATATCGAGCGTCTGCTCGAAATGATCGTCGAAGAGGCGAGGGAATTCACCGACGCCGACGGCGGCGCCCTCTACATCATGTCCGACGATGAAACCGAGCTGCAATTTGCCATTGTGCAGACGGAAACGCTCCGTGTCCGCATGGGGGGAACCGGGGGGAAGATCACCTGGAAACCGGTGCGGCTGAAAAAACCCGACGGATCGCCCAACCATGAAAATGTCTCCGCCCATGTCGCGTTGACCGGGAATACCGTCAATATCCCGGATGTCTATACGGCAGGAGGGTTTGACTTCCGGGGGACAAAAAAATTCGACACGCAGACCGGGTACCGCTCGAAATCGATGCTTGTGGTCCCGATGAAAAACCATGAGAATGATATCATCGGCGTTCTGCAGTTGCTGAATGCTCGAAATGAAGAACGCAGCGAGGTCATTTCCTTCTCCGCGGAATGCCAGGAAATGACAGAGTCCCTCGCCTCCCAGGCCGCCGTAGCCCTCTCCAACAACCGTCTTATTCACAACCTTGAAGTTCTGATCGAGTCCTTTATCCGGGCCATTGCGACCGCCATCGATGAAAAATCACCCTATACCGGGGGTCATGTCCGGCGCGTGGCCGATCTGACGATGACCATCGCCCGGAAGATCAATGATGCGACGGATGGCCCCTATGCGGATGTCCGGTTTTCGGATGATCAGATGAAGGAATTGCAGACCGCGGCATGGCTCCACGACGTGGGGAAGGTGACAACGCCCGAGTGTGTGGTTGACAAGGCAACGAAGTTGGCGACCATTTTTGACCGGATCGAGCTCCTGCGACTCCGCTTTGAAGTGTGCGGATTGCAGGCAAGATTGAGAAGGTTGAACAAGGATGCCGATTTGGAATCGGTGGCGGCCGACAACGATGATGGGATGGAACCCATCCTCCGTGAGGAGTTCCATTTTCTGTCGGAGGCCAACCGCGGAAGCGAACGGATGTCGGATGAGATGATGGAGCGGGTGCGGACCATCGCCGGCAGAACCTGGAAGTTGGACGGCAAAATGGAACCGCTGCTCTCGCCCGACGAGATTTTAAACCTGAATATTCGCCAGGGAACCCTCTCCGCGAAGGAAAGGGATATCATCCAGAATCATGCCGCGATGACCTACAAGATTCTTTCTCAATTGCCCTTTCCGAAAAAGATGAAACATGTGCCCGATTATGCGGCCGCCCATCACGAAGCACTGAACGGCAGGGGCTATCCCAGAGGCCTGGATGCCACCCGGCTTCCTCTTCAGCCCCGAATCCTGGCCTTGGCGGATGTCTTCGAGGCGCTGACGGCGAAGGACAGACCCTACCGAGAAGGGAAAACGCTTCCCGATGCGCTGCATATCCTGACGATGATGGTGAAGGACGGGCACATCGATCCGGATCTTTTTGCGTTGTTTCAAAAAGAAGAGATCCCGTTGGACTATGCCCGTCGTGAATTGAGCCCCAAACAGAGCCCTTCCCAGGGTTAAGGCGCCGCATCCGCTTATTGGCGCCGCAATGAATCGATTTCCTTCTGAATCTCTTTGGCTTTCGGATGATTCTGGGAAAATTCCTTCAGGGCGGCCTTGAAGTGAAAGAGAGCGCTCTCCGCCTTGCCCTTTTTCTTGAAATAGAGACCGAAGTAGTAATGGGAATCGCCGGCCCCCCCTGTCTTCCCGTAAGCCATAGCCAGGTTGTAGTAGCTTTCCGGATCATCCGGACGTCGTTCCTCCAACTTCTTGAACAGGACAAGCGCGTTGGGCATATCGCCCAGCGCCAACAGGGTCTTCCCAAGGTAAAGGTTTGCATTCAGGTCGCTATCCCGGAGTTCGGTTGCGCGGCGAAGATTCCTCCGGGCTTCAGCGAACTGTCCAAGCTTGAACAAGGTGATTCCCAGATCTCGAAGAATATCCGGATCATCCGGGGCAAGGCGGACGGCTTTCCGGAAATGTTCGAGAGACTCCGTGACCATTCCCAATTTGTCCTCGGTGATGGCCAGACCGTAGAGGGCATCCGTATCATTCGGTTGATCCTTCAGCGCCTTTAGAAAATGTTGAATATTGGCATCGGGCGGCTTTCCGTCAAGAAGCAAAACGGTCTGTATGCGCCGCAAATCCCCGATGATCTGATCCGCACCCCCCTGGCGGTATGTGGTCTGGAGAAGGGCGTCGATGTAACGGTTCCTTTCATCGGTTCCGGGATGGGTCAAAAAATAGGAGGGGATTGTATTGGAGTAATACTCGTAACGTCTCATGATCTTCAGAAAATCGAGCATGGATTTGCCGTCATAGCCGGCGGCAACGAGATAGGCGAGGCCCATCCGGTCGGCCGATTCCTCCTGCTCGCGGCTATACTTCAGAGAAAGGGATGTTGCCGCGGCCACGGAAAAACCGGTTACAGCCGCGGTCAGTTCCCCTCCGCCTCCGAGAAACGCGCCGGCAAGGACGGCTGCCAGCGTCGAGATGTTGATTTTCTGGGACTTATCCACGATTTCCGCGATATGCCGGCCGTTGACGTGGGCGATTTCGTGCGCGAGAACCCCGGCCAGTTCGCCTTCATTTTCAACAAGGTTGATCAGCCCCTGGTTGACGTAAACATATCCCCCCGGTGTGGCAAACGCGTTGATTGCTGAGCTCCGGATGATCGAAAATTTGAACGTGAAAGGCGCCCTGTCGCTGTGCGCGAGGATCCGCTCGCCCAAAAGGGTCAGGAAGGCGTTCGCCCGTTCATTCTGTAGAATAAAATGGCCCTTCCCCAGTTTATCGTAGAATTCCTTTCCCAGTTTTTTTTCATCTTCGAGCGTGAAGGAAGCCAAGACCGTTCGCGGCATGCTGCCCGCAAGCAGCCCGAGCAGGAATAAAAGCAGAATCCATTTTGGGGTCGTATGATGGGTATGCAACATCAATAGATCGTTTGAACCTCTCCTTCAAAAAAAATATTTTACTGTCGTGATGATATCCTATTTTTTTTCTGCAATGCAATCAATATTCACCTTTACGGCGGCTTTTCATCGTCATGATGGGTTGCGAGGCGGAATCTTTTTTGCTGTTGCAAGCTTGTGGGATAGGTTTGTGTATGGTATAGACCCCAAAAAAATGGGAGCGGAACATTGAAAAAGGAGCTGATTCACACCAGAAAGATCACGGTGAATTGCTACGAAACGGACGCGGAGAGGCTGATCGTTGAAGGCATTTTACTCGATGAGAGGCTCTTTCCCTTCATGATTCATGCGGTGAATGAACGGCGCGAGGCGGGTCCGATGCATCATGTCGCCCTGACGATGGAACTCTCCCTTCCCCGTATGGAGATCCTTTCGCTGAAGACGGAGATGCCGGTTGTGCCGGACGCCGGCTGTCGTGAAATCCAGCAGAGGATGCAAAAACTCACCGGTCGTTTCATTAGGCCCGGATTCACGAATGAGGTCAGGGATCTATTAGGCAAAGCCGAGGGATGCCTTCATCTGACCAATCTGCTTCTGGCGATGAGCTCCGCTGCCGTTCAAGGGCTGTGGACCCTGGTCAGCCGTGTTAGAGAGGGGAAAACCCCGCCGCTGCCCAAAACCGACGATTCAATTCTTCTGAACAGTTGCTACATGTGGCGCGAAGGCGGTCCTTTCGAGCAGAAAATCCGTCAGCGCCGGATGGAACCCAGGGGGATGAGGCAATCATGATCCGGATAAAACAGTCCCCTTTTCTTCGAAGGCTATATTACGGCGGACCGGTTCTCCTCTATGCCGGCCTTATTTTTTCTCTCTCCTCCCTCTCCCGATTCCCGGAGGAGGTTCCCTCCTTCTTCGGTTTTGATAAGGTCGCCCATTTTGCCGAGTATTATATTTTCGGCTGGCTGCTCTATCGATGGCTTTCATCGCCGGATCGGGTTTGGGGACGCCAGGGTGTGCTGCTCATGACGCTCCTCGTCGGGATCGGCTATGCCGCGGGAGACGAGTGGCATCAATCGTTTGTGCCCGGCCGTGATGCGTCGTTTTTCGACGCGTTGTTTGATGCGGCAGGCATTGCAGCGGCTGCGGCAACATATCCGTTCATCTTAATGAAAATAATCAGAAACAAATGAATTCTCCCCAGGAAAGTAGCCCCCCATGAACAGACGTCCCGTCGTCACGATTGACGGTCCGGCCGGCGCCGGCAAAAGTACGATCAGCAAACTCCTCGCGTCCCGCCTCTCTTTCTTTTATCTGGATACCGGCGCCCTTTACCGGGCGTTCGCGTACCGACTGAAATGCGAGGGGTGGGACGGTACGGAGCAGAGGATTGCCGACATATGCCGGAAGATCGAGTTCTCATTGAAAAATGAGGCGGGGGGATTCCATGTTCTCGTCGATGGCGAAGATGTGTCGGAAAAGATCCGGACCGAGGAAATCGGTCTGTTAGCCTCGAAAATTTCCGCGATTCCGCTGCTGCGGAAGCGCCTCCTTCCCGTCCAGCGGGAGATGGCCGCAGCCGGAGGGGTCATTGCCGAAGGCCGCGATATGGGGAGCGTTGTTTTTCCACAGGCCGAGATCAAATTCTTTCTGGATGCATCGGTTGGGGTGAGGGCGAACCGGCGATATCTTGAACTGGTTGAAAAGGGGCAACCGGTCATTCCGAAGGATATCGAAAGCGACCTTATCCGCCGCGACCGTCAGGACCGTGAGCGCGCCGTAGCCCCGCTTGCCGTACCCACGGATGCCGTTGTGATCGATTCCTCTGACAAATCCGTATCTCAAGTGGTGGAGATCATGATCGCCGTGATCGAAAGGCGCTACCCACTTGTGAAACCCTTTTCAGAATGATCCCAAGATCCCTGTTTTTTTACCTGAATTTGCTTGATATTTCATAATCGGTGTGTTAGACAACCAGCAGTTTATAAAACCAAAATATTTCAGGGGGTATGGGTTGAATGGGTAACGATGATAACGTAATCTCAAATCAGGAAGCAGGCAAGGAAACGGAAGAAGAAACGAAAGGGGAGATCTCCGGTGATTCTTCCCAGGGCCAGGAAAAGGATTTCGGCTTCAAGGAGCTTTACGAACAGAGCCTGCAATCCGTTCAAATGGGCGGCGTTTTAACCGGCAAGGTGGTGCAGATCAACGCGGACACCGTCATGGTCGATGTCGGATGGAAGACGGAAGGATATATTCCGGCAAGAGAACTGCGCGATGATCAAGGGAATATCACCATCAATGTCGGGGATGAGATCGAGGTTCTTGTGGATCGCCGCGATCAGGATGGAAACCTCGTCCTTTCAAGAGACAAAGCCGCCAAAATCAAGATTTGGGATGATGTGAAGCTCGCCTGTGAACAGAATGCCCCCATCAAGGGAACGGTCATTGAAAGGGTGAAGGGGGGACTTTCCGTGGATATCGGCATCACCGCCTTTCTTCCCGGATCCCAGGTGGATATCCGCCCGGTTCGAGACCTTGACCGCTATGTCGGTCAGTCCTTTCAGTTCAATATTTTGAAGTATGATCGGAAACGAAACAATGTGGTCCTGTCGCGCCGAACCATCCTGGAAAAGGATAGGGAGGCCGAAAAGCTGGAAACGCTCCGGAATATGGAAGCGGGGAAGATTGTCGAAGGGGTGATCAAGAACATCACCGACTATGGTCTCTTCATCGACCTGGGCGGCATCGACGGTTTGCTTCATGTGACGGACATTTCCTGGGGCCGAATCACACGCCCCGCCGATCATTTCTCCAAGGGAGAGAAGATTCGTGTCAAGGTGCTCTCCTTTGATCGGGAGAAGGAGCGGGTGGCCTTGGGTCTCAAGCAGTTGGCTGAAAATCCCTGGGATACGATCAAGGATAAATTTCCCATCCATTCCCTCGTCGAAGGGCGGGTCGTCAATCTTACGGACTACGGCGTTTTCGTTGAACTTGAACCCGGTGTCGAAGGATTGGTCCATGTGTCGGAGATGTTCTGGACTCGGGAAATCAAACACCCCTCCAAGGTATTGTCGGTAGGCCAGCGTATCCAGGTGATGATTCTGGATATCAACACCGAGACCAAAAGGATCTCCCTGGGCCTGAAGCAGACCACCGCAAATCCCTGGGAGACGTTGAAGCAGAAATATCCCGAGGGAAGCGTCATCACGGGGGTCATCCGCAACGTCACCAATTTCGGAATTTTTGTCGGGGTCGAAGAGGGGATCGATGGCCTGATCCACATGTCCGACATTTCCTGGAAGCAACGGGTGAAGCATCCTTCCGAGATGTTCAAAAAGGGTCAGACCATCGAGGCCATGGTGCTGAATATCGACGTTGAACATGAAAAATTTTCGCTGGGACTCAAACAGATTGAAAAGAATCCCTGGGAAGAGTTGAGCGTGAAATATCCAGCAGGAGCGATCGTTTCCGGAAAAGTAACCAACATTACCGATTTTGGAATCTTTGTAGAAATCGAAGAGGGGATCGAGGGTCTTGTGCACATCTCCGAATTGAGTTCGCGGCGGGTCAAATCTTCTTCTGAATTGTTTGCCGTCGGGGATTCGGTATCCGCGGTCGTAAAAAACGTGGATTCCAAGAGCCGGAAAATCCGGTTGAGCATCAAGGATTACGAGGCAGGTACGGAAGGACACTCCGTCAATCCATATATCAACAATAGGGAAAATATCGGTTCGAGCCTGAGCCAGGCCCTGGCGGACGTCAAGATCGTCGATACGGAAAAAGAGAGCGACTAAGATCATCGTATGAGAAGACACCCGGTCATATTGGGGATCACGTTGTTGGCATTCATCGGGTTTGTTGCTATCATCGCGATCTACGGCCTGGGCCTGTTCGGCGGGGATGGGCGATCGTTTAGCCTGCGGGAGAAGGTCGGAATCATCCCGATAGAAGGAATCATCGGCGATGCCGAAGAGCTGATTGAGCAGATCAACGAGTTTGCCGATGATCGGGGAATCAGGGCCGTTGTGCTGAGAATCGATTCTCCCGGCGGCGGCGTGGTCCCGTCGCAGGAGATCTACCAGGCGGTTCGCGAGCTGAAGAAAAAGAAGAAGGTCGTGGCCTCGATGGGTTCTGTGGCGGCATCCGGCGGGTACCTGATCGCCGTTGCCGCGGACCGGATCGTTGCAAACCCGGGGAGCATCACCGGCAGCATCTCCACCGTCATGCATTATGCCAACGTCGAAGGGCTTCTGAAGAAGGTCGGCGTCCGTTCTTCCGTCGTCAAAAGCGGAAAATTCAAGGATATCGGTTCTCCCACGCGAGAGATGACGGCAGAAGAGAGGTCGCTGATCCAAGCCATTGTGGACGATATCTACGATCAGTTTGTACGAACCATCGCCCTGAACCGAAAGCTCCCGTTGCAAAGAATCTTTGAACTGGCCGACGGAAGAATTTTTTCAGGGAGACAGGCGATGGATTTGGGATTGGTCGATGAACTGGGCGGTCTTCAGGATGCCGTTCTGCTTGCCGGCAAGTTGTCGGGTATGGAGGGAAGCCCCGAAATCGTCCACGGAATGAAGAAAAAGACAACCCTCTTCAAATATCTGCTGGGCAGTATGACATCCGCCGTCGTTGAAGGAATCAAGGGGAAAGCGGCGGAGTCGCGCGGAGCGCAGTATCTGCTTCAATAGAGGCCATTCGCAGATATGGCCCAAACCGGGGAGCGGAGCGGGGAACCCATCCGTCCGAATTTTGCCATGACGTTTCAGACGATTCTGATCGAAAGAAAAGCCGGCTATACCGTTGTAACCCTGCACCGTCCCGGAGAACTGAATGCCATTTCCCGCGAAATGCGAGCGGAATTGGAGGATTGTTTTTTTCAGTTGGAAGAGGACGGAGAGGTTCGCGTCATCATTCTGACCGGGGGCGATTACGTCTTCTCGGCGGGGATGGACCTCAAAGAGATGTCGTCTATTTCCGATACGGAAATCAAGGGTTACTTTCGTTCCATCGCCCGGTATCTGAAGAAAATCTATGGATGTAAAAAGCCTGTCATTGCGGCGGTGGGAGGGGTGGCCTTGGGCGGCGGATTCAATCTTGCGACCGTCTGCGATATGATCATCGCCTCGGAAAGCGCCATCTTCGGTCATCCGGAGTTGAAGTTTGGACTGAACCCCCTCTTCGATCCGCTGCGGCAGTGGATCGGGATGGCGAAGGCGAAGGAACTCACCATGCTCGGGGAACCGATCGGCGCCAAGGAGGCCATGCGGATCGGTCTCGTGAACAAGGTGGTCGCCCCGGAAAAATTGATGGCGGAGACGGAGTCCATGGCGCGTGAACTGGCGAGACGGTCACCCGAAGCGATCGCGGCCGTCAAGAAGATCTCCGACATCGCCCCCCGTCTGGACAAGGGTTCAGCCCTTGATTTGGAATGCGATGTTGAGGCGCTTCTTTTTTCCGGTACGGAAAGAAAAGAGCAAATGGATGAATTTATGGAAACCTTGAAAAACCGCAAACGTAAATCGTCGTAACGGGGCGCATCCTTCCACGCTCAGATCGTCTCCCAATCGTTGTTCGGTGATGCGAAATCGCGGAGCTGGTCCCTCCTTTTTTTGTGCTGCAATTTCTTGAGGGCTTTTGCCTCAATCTGTCTGATCCGCTCGCGGGTTACGCCCATCATTTCACCAACTTCTTCCAGGGTGAACGGTCCGAAGTTGCATGCGACCCAGGTACAGTTGAGAAACGCCTCATTCTTCAGACGCCATTCACAGGTGGCATCCTGGCATATTTCCTCAATGAAAATACCTGTTTTTCTGCATTTATACAGATTATTCAAGGCACGGGTCTCCTTTGGGAATTCGACGTGGCTGTAACATAGGTATTCCTGTATGGCTTGTCAACATCAATAACCAACGGCCTGACCATCTTTCCGCGGATCCGATGCGGCGCAATAACCGTCGGAAAGGCGATAGATGAGCTGAGCGCCGCCGTAAACGGAGGTCGGCGCCCCTCCCGTCAGCAGATGCCCCCGTTTCTTCAGCCCTTCACGGACCTCAGGTCCGAAGCCCGGCTCCAGGGAGAGATGGGAATCCTCGTCGAGATACCAGCGCGGCGCGTCCGCCGCCGCCTGCGGGTTCTGATGGCCGGCGAAGATCCGGATCATCATCTGGAGGTGACCCTGCGCCTGCATGTGGGCGCCCATCACGCCGAAACTCATCAGCGGCGCCCCCTCCTTCATCACAAAACCGGGAATGATGGTGTGGTAGGGCCGTTTTCCCCCGGCGACCCGGTTCGGATGCCCCGATTCCAGGGTAAACCCCGCGCCACGGTTCTGCAGGCTGATCCCGGCGCCGGGGATGACGATCCCCGATCCGAAACCCTTGTAATTGGACTGGATGTAAGAGACCATCCACCCCTCCTCATCGGCGGCCGTCAGATAGACCGTTCCGCCGTCATGCGGGATCGCTGCGGTGGGGAGGGAGGCCCGGTCCATCCGGATGGATTCGGCGATCCCTTTCATGTGGGTTTCACTGAGAAGCGAGGAGGGCTCAACCGTCATCCAGGCGGGGTCGGCGATATGGCGCTTCGCCGCGTCAAACGCCCATTTTATCGCCTCGATCTGGAGATGGAGGCCCTCCGGCGAATCGACTGGATAGCGATCGATGGCGAGGTGCTTCAGTATTCCGAGGGCGATGAGGACGGCGATTCCCTGACCATTCGGCGGCAGTTCATGCAGCGTAACGCCGTTCCAGGTCTGGGAGAGGGGCTTCACCCATTCCGTTCGGTGTGACGCCAGATCCTCCTCGGTCAGGCAGCCGCCGGCCTTGCGGGAACAGGCGACGATCCGCGAAGCCAATTCCCCGCGGTAAAGCGATTCCCCATGGGTTTCTGCTATCATTTTAAGGGTTTCCGCAAGTCCTTGCGGCCGGAACGGTTCGCCGGGCAGCGGGGCGCGACCGCCGGGGAGAAAGGCCGCGGCGAAATCCGGAAAATCATGGTACAGATCCTCGGTCTCAGACCATTTCGCCGCCGTGATCGGCGCAACGACAAAACCCTGCGAGGCATAGCGGATGGCGGGTTCGAAGAGGTCGGGGAAGGGGAGCTTGCCGAACCTCCGGGAGAGTGTGGACCACATATCCACGGCGCCGGGGACGGTGACCGCATCCCAGCCGAGCCGGGGCATTGTCGAGCGGCCTGAGAATCGTTCTGGCGACCAGGCCCGCGGCGAACGGCCCGATCCGTTTAAACCGTGGAGCTCTTTCCCGTCCCAGACCATGGCAAAAGCGTCGCTGCCAACCCCGTTGCTCGACGGTTCCACAACGGTAAGCGTGATTGCCGCGGCAAGGGCCGCATCGATTGCATTTCCGCCCCGCGCCAGCATCTGCAGGCCTGCCTGAGCGGCGAGCGGCTGCGAGGTGGCCACGACATTCCGGGCGAAAACCGGCATCCTCTGCGAGGGGTAGGGGAAATCCCAGTTCAGCGTCATTTCGATCTCCTAAATACTCCGTCAAAAGCGGATCATCTCCGGCGGCCTACGTTCCGGTACGGAGAGCTCTTCGGTCCCGTCCTCGTTCCACGAGGATGTCACATAGAGACTTCAGTAGCAACGGCCGTATTCCCGGAGATCCTCCTCGCGATAGATACAGGGGCAGATGATGTCCCGGTCCCAGTCGCGATTCCCGGAGGCCAGACGGCAGGGGCAGCTCATGTATCCGTACCGTTCGCGGTTGATAAGGAGGCCACTTAGAAGGTCGAAGACCTTTTTGCGCTCCCGGTTGAAGAAATAGCCCTTCGGCTCCTGGACCTTCCGGAGCATCTCGTAAAGCTGCTCCGTGGTCATAGTCCGAGGGCCTCTCTGAGCGCCTTTTCATTGAAGCCGATGATCACCTTATCCCCAACCAGAATGGTCGGAAAACTGCATCCCGGATTGTATTTGCGGACCTCATCCAGGGTGGATTTCCGCGCATCGCCGGCCAGAAGGTCCACATCGGTAAATTCATGGGCAACCGCGTGCTCCCCCATGAACTGTTTTGCCGCCCTGCAGTGGCCGCATGTACTCAGCGTAAACATCTTAACGGTCATCGTTCTCCTCCTGTATGCCCCATTTTTTTCCGTTCCGAATGCCCGTGAAGATTTCTTCCATCACGGATTTAACCGTCACGTGCCACCCAATGTCATTGACTTAAGGATTATCTCTTTTCAGTCCCCCTTTGTAAAGGGGGATTTAGGGAATTTTTACAACATTCTGTAGAATCTCCACCGACCCTCTTTAGAAAAGAGGGGAGTCAAAATGCTTTAGTCAATGACATTGATTTTAACTTGACATTTTCCGCGTCTCATTGTATCGCACAGCCGCTTTTGTCGGGGGGATGCGGGTATAAAGTTGTGCCAAGACTTCCGACCTATTTTCTCAATCAATACTTTGGATAGAGGATAATTATGGCACTCGCGATCAATGATCTGAATGTACCGCAACGTCTCCTTCTCGGCCCCGGCCCCAGCGCCGTTCATCCCCGTGTTTTGCGCACAATGAGCACCGCGCTGATCGGGTATCTTGATCCGGAGTGGCTCTCGCTGATGGACGAAGAGCAGGCCCTCCTCCGGGCCGTTTTTCAGACAAAAAATACTATGACCTTTCCGATGACGGGAACGGGCAGCGCCGGGATGGAAACCGCCTTCTGCAATTTCGTCGAACCCGGCGATACGGTCGTCATCGGCTGCAACGGTTATTTCAGCGAGCGGATGTGCGAAATGGCGAAGCTTTACGGCGCCAATGTGAAACGGATTGAAAAACCCTGGGGAGGCGTGTTTACCCCGGCTGAAGTGGAAACCGTCCTCGCCGAAAACAAACCGGTCAAACTTCTGGCCCTGATCCATGCGGAGACCTCCACAGACGCGCTCCAGCCGTTAGAGGGCATGGCCGAGGTCGTTCACCGGCACGGCGCCCTTTTTCTGATCGATTGCGTCACCTCCCTGAGCGGCGTCCCGCTCAACATCGACGGCTGGGGAATCGACGTGGCGTTCAGCGCATCGCAGAAATGTCTCGGCTGTCCTCCTGGTCTTTCCCCATTTACCGTCAGCGATCAGGCCCGCGAGGCGCTTTACCGCCGGAAAACCCGCGTTCCGAATTGGTACCTTGATCTGTCGATGATCGAAAAATATTGGAACAAGGAGCGGGTCTATCACCATACCCCTTCCACAACCCTCCATTACGGTTTCCGCGAGGGGATGCGGCTTGTCCTTGAAGAAGGGCTGGAGGACCGGTGGTTCCGTCATCAGGCCATCGCCGAGTATCTCTGGGACAAGATGGGAACCCTCGGTTTGCAGCTCTTTGTTCCGCGGGAGAACCGCCTGCCCTCGCTGACCACGATCTGCGTTCCCGACGGTGTCGATGATGCGGCCGTCCGGACGCGCCTGCGCGAGGCGTACAACATCGATATCGCCGGCGGGTTCGGCCCCCTGAAAGGCAAGATCTGGCGGGTCGGGCTGATGGGCTTCTCCAGCAGGCGCGAAAACGTGACCCTGCTCTCCGAGGCGCTCCGGGAGATTCTCCACGGAAAAATCTGAACAGCTCCGGCGGATCCGAATCTTTGACGCAGAAGATCTGTGGAAATATTTCTTGACAGACGCGGAATAATCGTATATTAATCGCGCCCCTTAATCATCATCGTCATCCGCAGCGGAACCACTCTCTCGCATGACATCTCCCCATGAGGGATTTTATTACATGGCGTTGAACGACCGGCGGGTTGTTCTGACAGCAGAAGGAACAGGTATGAGCAGCACAGTCGAAAAAGTACGGAATATCGGGATCAGCGCCCATATCGACTCGGGGAAGACCACCCTGACCGAACGGATCCTGTTTTACACAAAGCGGATCCATGCCATTCATGACGTCAAGGGCAAAGACGGCGTCGGCGCGACGATGGACTCCATGGAATTAGAGAAGGAGCGGGGCATCACAATCGCCTCGGCCGCAACCTTCTGCGAATGGCAGGACCACGAGATCAACATCATCGATACCCCCGGGCATGTCGATTTCACAATCGAAGTCGAACGATCCCTCCGCGTGCTGGACGGCGCCGTACTGGTGCTCTGCTCCGTCGGCGGCGTCCAGTCGCAGTCCATCACCGTCGATATGCAGATGAAGCGCTACAAGGTGCCCTGCATCGCCTTTATCAACAAATGCGACCGCAGCGGCGCCGATCCCTCCCGCGTGATCGCCCAGCTCCATTCCAAGTTAGGTCACAACGCCGTCGCGATGCAGATGCCGATCGGCCTGGAAATGGATTTCCGGGGCGTCATCGACCTTTTGTCCATGAAGGCCTTCTATTTCGAGGGTGAGAACGGCGAACAGGTCCGGAGCGACGAGATTCCCGCGGAGCTCGTGGCCGCGGCACGCTCGAAGCGGGAAGAGATGATCGATGCCGCATCGCTCTTCTCCGATGAGCTGACCGAGGCGATCCTCGAAGAGGGTTCGATTTCCGACGCGTTGATCATTGATGCGGTCCGTAAGGGAACCCTGCTTAGGAAATTCACCCCGGTTTTCCTCGGATCGGCTTACAAAAACAAAGGTGTCCAGCCGCTCTTGGACGCGGTAAACCGGTATCTTCCCTGTCCGGCGGATGTCGAGAACACCGCGCTGGATCTCGATCATGAAGAAACCCCGGTGGTGCTCTCCTCCGATTCCTCCCTGCCGATTGTGGCATTGGCGTTCAAGCTCGAAGACGGCACTTACGGACAACTGACCTACGTCCGCGTTTACCAGGGGACGCTGGCCAAGGGTGCGGTGATTGTCAACACCCGGACCGGTAAAAAAACGAAGGTCGGACGCGTGGTCCGCATGCACGCCGATCAGATGGAAGACATCGAGGCCGCAAACGCCGGTTATATCGGGGCGCTTTTCGGAATCGAGTGCGCCTCCGGCGATACCTTTGTTTCCCCGGGCCTCAACCTGACCATGACCTCCATGTACGTTCCGAAACCGGTGATCTCGCTGGCAATATTTCCGAAGGACAACAAATCCCAGATCAACATGTCCAAGGCCCTCAACCGTTTTACGAAGGAAGACCCGACCTTCCGCACCCATGTGGATGATGAGACCAACGAGACGATCATCGAAGGGATGGGCGAACTGCACCTGGAAATCTATGTGGAGCGGATGAAACGTGAATACGCCACCGATGTGGAAACGGGGAAACCCCGCGTGGCCTACCGCGAGACGATCACGCAGCGGGCGGAATTCAATTACACCCACAAGAAGCAGACCGGCGGCTCCGGCCAGTACGGCCGCGTGGCGGGCTACATGGAGCCCATCACGGAAGGCGAAGAGGATTTCGTTTTCGACAACCAGGTCCGGGGCGGGTCGATTCCCACCCAGTACATCGCGGCCTGTGAAAAGGGTTTTCACCAATGCCTGGCCAAGGGGCCGAAGATGGAGTTTCCGGTGACCGGCGTGAAGATCGTCATCAACGACGGGGCGTCGCATGCGGTCGACTCCTCCGATATGGCCTTTCAGGCGGCGGCCCGCGGCGCTTTCCGTGAAGGGTATGCCAAGGCCAAGGCCGTGATCCACGAACCGATCATGAAGGTGGTCGTGGAGACGCCGACCGAGTTCCAGGGCGCGGTGATGGGGCTCCTCAACCAGAGACGGGGGATGATCGTCGGGGCGCAGGACGAGGGGGTGATGACCGTGGTTGAGGCCCAGGTCCCGCTCGCCGAGATGTTCGGCTTTTCGACGGTCCTGAGATCCTCCACGCAGGGCAAGGCGCAATTCACGATGGAATTCGCGCTCTATCGCCAGGTCCCGCAATCCATCGCGGAAAAGATTGCGGAAGAGGTCGCCCTCCGGAAGAAGAGCGCGGCATAATGGATCAGGGAGATAGACTGAAGGGGCGCTTCAGCCTATTCGCCAGGGTCGTTGCTGCAAGACAGGATTACCAACATAAAGACAGGAGGGGTACTATGCTGAAAAAAGAACTCATCCTTCGCAACCCGTTGCGTCAACTTGGTTTCGAGACCGAGGACATCCTTCCCGCCGGCGCAATCGGCGCAGTTCTTTCCCACGCCGGCGTCGGAAAAACCGCCTTGCTTGTCCAACTGGCCCTGAACGGCATGCTGAGAAGCCAGAATGTCCTTCATATCAGCCTGAACGATCCCGTCAACAAGGTGAACCTCTGGTACAATGAGCTGTTTCATCATCTTGCGGGACGTTATGAAAGGGCGCAGATCAACGGCCTCTGGGAATCGGTCCTGCCTCACCGGTTCATCATGACCTTCCGCGTCGAAAGTTTCACGGTTCCGAAGCTGGAAGAACGGCTGAGCGATCTGACCGAACAGGGGATCTTCTCACCGACGATGATGATCATTGACGGTCTCCATTTTGACGAGTCCCGGCGTTCGGATCTGAACGCCCTGAAAGCGCTCGCCGTAAAAAATAGCATTCATATCTGGTTCACCGTCCATACCCACCGGCACGAATCGTCCGGTTTGGACGGCCTCCCGGTATCCTTTTCAGCGGTCGCCGTTCTGTTCGATCTCGTTCTGGAGCTGCAGCCGGAACATGCGGATGTCCACATCAAGCTGCTCCGCGGCGGCGGATCGACCCAAGTTGGATCCCCGCTGCTCCTCGACCCATCGACCATGCTGATCAAGGATCCGATGTAAACCGGCCTCTTTTGGCTTCCATTTTCCCCGGATCGTGCGATGACCCCGTAAAATGACTTTTTCCCCGCCCGGCACCGGGAGGGAAAAAGCGGGGATGGGCGAAAGAGGGAGATTCCGTAGAAATCCAGGACGGCGATCCATGGGTCGTTTCAATCTCTTCATCAGCAACCGGATGGAACGCCTCGCGGCGCAATTAGCGGATACCCTCCGGAGGCCCCTCTCCGATCCCCTGTGGGGCGATATCATTATCGTGCAGAACCGGGGCATGGAGCGCTGGATCTCCATGCAACTCGCCCTTCGGCACGGAATCTGCGCGAACGTCCGCTTTCCCTTCCCCCGAGTTTTTCTCCATGAAATCGCGACCAGCCTGACAGGAATCTCTCCCGCGGGCGACTACGAACCCGAGATCCTGACCTGGCGGATCATGGGAATCCTGCCGGGT
>Ga0100389_1000309_pt1 | contig 39128 bp, 39 predicted proteins | sample CryGeymeta201513_FD_81537 | JGI IMG/M metagenome (GOLD analysis project Ga0100389, IMG submission 81537) | Groundwater microbial communities from Crystal Geyser aquifers in Utah, USA - Crystal Geyser metaG 2015-13 | ecosystem: Environmental > Aquatic > Deep subsurface > Groundwater | place: USA... | reverse complement strand
CCCTTAAACCTTTATCCCCGCTATCCGCCAGTTGGCGGATTTGCGGGGCCTTTTCCTCGCCGCAGCCGCCGACGCTATGATTTGTTACAGATTTTTGGTAAAATAAGTTCGAGCTTCTTCATAAAAGGAGCTCAGCAAAAAATATGCCGGAGTAACTCAGCGGTAGAGTAGCTGTTTCGTAAATAGCAAGTCGCGAGTTCAAATCTCGCCTCCGGCTCACCTTTAAGGCGCCGATAAGCGCTAATATTAAGCTGATTTCCGCAGATATGCGTAGCGGATAATCCGAAAGGAGCTTGGCTCCCTTTTATTTGCTTAGAAAATTGACATTGATATGGTTGTGCGGTATTATTTCTGTATGTAAATCTACGCTACCCTACGCGCTCTTTTAAATTTTAAACGGCCTTAATATTCGGAATGTCCGGAATGGTCAGAATAAATTAAAAAGAGAAAGATGAAGGTAAAAATATAAAAATTAAAAATATAAAATATAAAAATAAAAATCTAAAAAAATGAACGCGCGGGTAATGATTGCAAGAAGGAGAAAAAGAATTAAAGGAAAAACAGAAACAGGAGGGGGTTGCGGATGGACAGGGCTTCTTAAAAAAGATTCAAACAGACGTCATCTTCGTGCCTGAACAAACCCCTTGGAGAACCATTCTTTTATCGGCTCTTCTTTTTTTGCTTTAAGTTTTGCGGAAAAAATGATAAGCTGTATTTATATTAAGGTATGGAAAATTTGAAAGAAAAACAAGAGAAACAGGAAGAGCTGCAAAAAAGGATCCTCGCGCTTGAGGACTGTCTTTGACGTTGAGAAAAAGAAAAACATGATAATTGAGATGGAAAAAGAAACCCTGTCTCCTAATTTTTGGGAGAGAAGGGAGGACGCAGTCAGGATCAGTCAGGAATTATCCCAGTTGAAAAAGGATGTGGCGGAAATGAATTGCCTGAAAGAGGATTTTGAGATAATAAGGGACTTAGGCGAAGAATTAGAGCTGGAAAAATTGGAAAAGAGAATAAAAGAAAAAGAAAAAATGCTTTTTCTTTCCGGAAAGTATGACAAGGGCAACGCCTTCCTGACTATTTATTCCGGGGCAGGCGGACAGGATGCGCAGGATTGGGTGGCTATTCTGTTGAGAATGTATGAAAAATATTGTTCCCGCAAGAATTTTAAAGTAAAGATTTTGGATCAGGCCTTCGGAGAAGGAGGCGGGCCGGAAGGAAGAATTGGAGTAAAGCAAGTTTCTTTAGAAATTATCGGTCCATACGCCTACGGTCTTTTAAGAGGAGAAATGGGAGTTCATAGGTTGGTCAGGATTTCTCCTTTTTCTTCTAAATCTTTAAGGCACACCTCATTTACTTTAGTGGAGGTTTTGCCCGAAGTGAAGGAAGCGGGAGATATGATTGTTCCTCCGGATGATTTGAGAGTTGATCTTTATCGTTCTTCAGGGCCGGGCGGGCAGAATGTCAATAAAAGAGAGACAGCAGTCAGAATAACTCATTTGCCGACAGGAATTGTTGTCGCCTGCCAATCAGAAAGGTTGCAGGGTTCAAACAAACAGAAAGCGCTGGAAATTCTTTATTCAAAACTTTATGAATTGAATAAAGATAACAAAAAAAAGGAGATGTCTGAAATAAAGGGAGGAAGGATTTCAGCTGAATGGGGAAGCCAGATAAGATCTTATGTCGTTCATCCTTATAAAATGGTAAAAGATTTAAGGACGGATGTTGAGACTTCCGATGTGGATAAAATTTTAGACGGGGGACTTGATGATTTCATTGAAGCGGAACTTAAATTACCTGCCCGCAATGCTGAATATAGCGATGCAGGCGGGAAAAGCTAAAAATGATAACATTTGAATCAGTAACAAAAGTTTATTCTTCTAAAAAATGCAAGGAGCCGATGAAGGCTTTGGACAATGTTTCTTTTGAGATAAAACCTAAGGAATTTGTTTCCATCGTCGGCAGGTCGGGTTCAGGGAAGACAACTTTATTGAAAATTATTCTGGCCGAGGAGAAGCCGACAGAGGGGGCGGTTTTTTTTGAAGGTTGCAATATCCATAAGCTGAAAATGAAAGGCCTTCCTTTCTATAGGAGAAAGATAGGCGCTATTTTTCAGGATTACAAGCTCCTTTGTTCTAAAACGGTTTATGAAAATATCGCTTTCGTGATGCAGGTTACCGGAGCCGGCGACGTGGAAATAAAAAAAGACGTTCCTAAGGTTTTGGAAATAGTCGGCTTAGCGGAAAAGTCCAACAACTATCCGGCTGAACTTTCCGGAGGAGAGAAGCAAAGAGTGGCCATTGCCAGAGCCTTGATTCATCGTCCGGAGGTAATTCTGGCCGATGAGCCGACCGGCAATTTAGACCCTTACAATGTCTTGGAAATTATCAATCTTTTAGTTAAGATTCAGGAGATGGGTACGACCGTTATTTTAGCCTCTCATAATAAAGATGTAGTTAATTCCATCGGGAAAAGGGTTATTACTTTAGAAAAAGGAAAAATAATAAGAGACGAAGAAAACGGAAGATTCATTCTATAATTTTTTTATTTTTTTAAATTTTTATGTTTGTTGCGATTAAGAGGGCTTTAAAAACAGGGTGGCAAAGTTTTTGTTGGAACATCGGCTCAACCATAGCCACTATTTTTGTTTTGACGATAACTCTTCTTATTTTCAGCTCTATATTTTTGATGAAAGATGTGAGCGATTTTATGATTTCAAAAGTTCAGGAAAAAGTTGATGTCTCTGTTTATTTTTTGGAAACAGCGGATGATAAAAGTATTTCAAAGTTCAAGGAAGAAGTTTTGAAAATAAAAGAGATAAAAGAGATAAATTATGTTTCCAAGGAGCAGGTTCTGGCTGATTTTGAGGAGAGGCATAAAGGCGACCCTATTCTGATGAGCGCTTTGGAGGAAGTGGGAGGCAATCCTTTCTCTTCAGTCCTGAATATCAAGGCTGAAGAAATGGACCAGTATGAATCAATAAAAAATTCTTTGGAGAAAATTCCTTCCGAAGCCGTTGTTAAAAAAATAGATTATTTCCAGAGGAAGCCGGTGATTGAAAGGATTGTCAATTTGACTAAGGCGGCAAGCAACGTCGGCATCAGTCTTTCAGTTGCTTTGGCGCTGATATCGGTTTTAGTGACCTTCAGCACAATCAGGCTGGCGATCTATAACAATAGAGAGGAAATAAAGATACAAAGATTAGTCGGCGCTTCCAATTGGTTTGTCAGGGGTTCTTTCTTGGCCGAAGGAGCTCTCTGCGGTTTCTTGGCGGCCGTCATTTGTTTATCCATAGTTGCTTTGCTTTCGTGGCTTCTTTCGCCTAAGATTGAATATTTCTTTTCCGGTTTGAATATTTATGAATTTTTTTGTCAAAAAATATGTTCATTGGCTTTAATTCAAATTTCCATCGGAGTAGGATTAGGGATAATTTCAGCTTTTATCGCCACCAGGAAACATTTAAAAATATGAAAATAAAATAATAAAATATGACTAAATATCTGACCAAAGAGGGTTTGGAAAAATTAAAAAAGGAATTGGATTATCTGAAAAACATTAAAAGAAAAGAAGTGTCCGCGGCCATTAAATATGCCGCTGATTTTGGCGACTTAAAAGAGAACGCCGCTTATGACGAAGCTAAAGACGCTCAAGGATTTGTGGAGGGCAAAATTTTGGAACTGGAGAGAGCCGTCGCCCAAGCCCATGTTATTGAAGCGATAAATAACGGCAAAATTCAAATAGGCTCAATTGTTTCAATCCGTTCTGGAGAAAGAGAAGATAGATTTCATATTGTCGGCCAGGAAGAATCGGATATTATGCAGGGGAAAATTTCGTATCAATCTCCTCTGGGGTCAGCTCTTATGGGCAAGACTGAAGGAGAAAAGGTTATCATTAAAATTGCGGAAAACAAGACTGAATATAAAATAATTAAAGTTGAATAATTTTTCAGGAAAATGAAAATTAATCTGCTGATTATAGGTTTTGCTACGGGATTTATAAGTTCTTTTTTGGGTATCGGCGGAGGGGTTTTTCTTGTTCCGGCCTTGGAGTATTTTTGGGGCTATAATTTTGAAAGAGCCATCGGCGCTTCCTTGGCCATAATAGCTCCGATTGTTTTGGCCGGATTGCTGTTCCATTTTTTGATAGAAGCCGAGAATATTAAGCTGGTGTTTGCCACTTTTGCCGTTCTTGGTTCAATTATCGGAGCTAAGATCGGCGCTAATCTGGCTAACAAAATAGAGGACGGATTGCTGGCAAAAATTTTCTCTTTTGTTTTTGTTTTAGCCGGATTGAAGCTGACGGGAATAATTTGTTTTCCCATAGAACAAATTTTCAGTGAAAATATTTATCCGCTTCTGATTGTCTTAGGGCTGGCCGCCGGAATAATATCAGCTCTTTTCGGCATAGGAGAGGGACTGATAATTGTTCCGGGTTTAAGCCTTTTTTTCGGCTTTTCAATGCAGGAAGCCATAGCTACTTCTTTGGCTGTGATATTTCCAACGACATTAGCCGGGGCGCTGTTTCATCATAAATTTAATAATATAGAAATGGATGTTGTGAAGAATTTGATTCCCGCGGCTTTAGCCGGAGCTTTTTTCGGCGCGCTTTGCGTCAATATCATCCCTTCTCTTTTCGTAGAAAAGATTTTCGGAATTTTCATGATTCTTTATTCAATTAAAACCTTTTTAAGAAAAAATTAATGTCAATTTTGACCAAAAAGATAAGCTGGCCAATTGTAATTTTAATCTCCCTTTTCTTGAGCGCCCTCCTTCTCTTTTTAGAAGTCCATTTTATTTAAAAAATGAAAAATTAGAAAAACTATGGAACCGTTGGCGTCTAAAATAAGGCCGAAAAATTTAAGCGAATTTGTCGGCCAAAAACATCTGACAGGAGAGGGAAAGCCCCTCAATGTTGCTATTAAAAACAAGCATCTGTTTTCTTTTATTCTTTGGGGCCCGCCGGGAGTGGGAAAAACAACTTTGGCGAAAATATACGCTAACGCTTTAGACGCCTGCCTTTACGAACTTTCTGCCGTTTCAGCCGGAAAAGCTGATATAAGAAAAATAATCAGCGAAGATACAGGAGATAAGCCGAAGATATTATTTCTTGATGAAATCCATCGTTTTAATAAAGCCCAGCAAGATTTTCTTTTACCTTTCGTTGAAACGGGGAAAATTACTTTAGTTGGCGCGACTACGGAGAATCCGAGTTTTGAAGTTATCTCCGCCTTGCTTTCCCGTTGCCGGGTTTTTGTTTTAAACGAACTTTCAAAAGAGGAAATGGCAGGAATAATTAAAATGACCGGTTTTAAGCTTGATAAGGAAGCTGAAGAATGGTTGATAGCTATGGCTAATGGCGACGCTCGGCAGGCGATTACGATGCTGGAAAATGCCTCTGAATTATATGGGAAGATTACAAAGGAAACGTTGAAAGACACTCTTCAGTCAAAATTTTTACGTTACGACAAACAGGGAGAAGAACATCATAATACCATCAGCGCTTTTATTAAAAGCATGAGGGCCGGACAGCCTGATGCCGCCTTGTATTATCTGGCCAGAATGATAACTTCCGGCGAAGACCCTAAATTTATCGCCAGAAGAATGGTTATTTTTGCCAGTGAAGATATCGGTTTGGTTCAGCCGACGGCTTTAGTGGTGGCCAATGCGGTTTTTCGGGCAGTGGAAATAATCGGCCTGCCGGAATGCGGAATAAATTTAGCCACAGGGGTTGTTTATTTGTCCACCTGTAAAAAAGACAGAAGCGCTTACGACGCTTATCTTTTGGCGATGGAAGATGCGGAGGCCTACGGGAATCTTCCGGTTCCTTTGAAGATAAGAAATGCTCCGACAAAGCTGATGAAGAATTTGGATTATGGCAAGGGTTATGAGCCGTATTCAAAAGAAGATTTCTTGCCCGACGAGATCAAAGGCAAAAAATATTTCCTCCCTAAGGCTTGACGAGACTTTATCTTTTTGCTGAAATAGAGTTATACGGAGATTCAATACCTCGGACATTCATCATTTCTAATAGGTGATTTATTGATAGACCCTTTCTCGGAAGGAGAATTTTTCTTTAAAGATGAACAGGAGGATGCAAAATGTAAAATTATCTGCATTTCTCATGACACTCATTTGGAAGAGGTTTTTGAATTGGCGAGGATCAATGACGCTGTAATTGTGGCCGTAGAACAGATCGCTAAAATAGCTTTAACTAATGGATTAAAATCAGAAGAAATGAATATAGGGGGATGGATAAGAATAAGAAATTGGAAAATAAAAATGGTGGAGGCTGTTCATTCTTCAGGGACAGGGCATTCAGTCGGATTTATACTGGAGGATATGGATTCAAACACAAAGATTTATCATTCCGGCAATACCGGTTTGTTTGGGGATATGAAATTAATCGGAGAAGAGGATATTGATATCGCTATGCTTCCGATAGGAGACAGATATACGATGGGGATAAAAGACGCTTTAAGGGCAGTCGATTTTATTAAGCCGAAAGTTGTGGTTCCTATGCATTACAATACATTTCCCGCTATCGGAGCTGACCCGGAAGGTTTTGCTAAAATGTGCCACGCTAAAGTTGAGATTTTTAACATCGGAGAAATAAAAAATTATAGCGTAGGTAAAAAATCGTTCGTCCCTTTTACAGGAAAAGACAACCTCGCCTAAAAATATTAAAATAGCGTTTGAGAACAACGGAGGAGAACAACGGAGGACGGGCCTCCGTTGTAAAATTATCTCAAATATACTAATATTGTAAATATGGCAAACATCTATCTTCAAAAGCAATTAGAATACTTTAAGGCGCGTCAAAAAGAACTCGTAGAAAAATACGAAGGGAAATTTCTTGTCATCAATGGCCAGAAAGTCCATGGCGTTTATGATACAGAAATAGAAGCATATGCTGACGCTAAAAAGAAATTTGAATTAGGCAATTTTTTAATCCAACAATGTCTATCCGGTCAAGAAAGCTATACCCAAACCTTTCATTCTCGGGTTGCGCTTTCTTGATTTCATGCAGCATCATGCATTTACCATCCGACATAACGGACAAGTAAGAGTATTGTTTACTAAAGTGAATGTGTCTTTGCCGATTACCCCAGAAGAAGCGCAAACACAAAAAGTTGAACTCAAAGAGTATATTGCGATTTGGGATACAGGGGCAACGCACTCTGCTATAACGAAAAAGGTTGTAGATGATTTAAAATTGCAACCTACGGGAATGCGGGAGACGAGGCACGCTGGAGGAAAATCTTCGAATAATACATATCTCGTTAATATCGCATTACCTAATAATGTGATGGTACATCATGTGCGAGTGACAGAAATCCAGCTTATTCCAGATGATAATGTATCGGATGATGAGCAACCCCAGCTTTTGATAGGAATGGATATAATTGGACTTGGTGATTTTGCTGTTACTAATGTTAACAGCAGAACTACTTTTTCATTCAGGATTCCAGCGGTTGAGGAGATAGATTTTATACCGGATGCTCAAGAGAATAATGTGATGGAAAGCGACAATAGGCAAGAGTGGCGCGCTTTTCAAGCGAATAAAAGGAAAGGGCTGATTTAAAAAGTTATTACTGCCAAAATTTTTATATTAGAAGCTTTGGAAAATAAGCTTCCTTTTTTTGTTTAAAATCCGTTAGTTGATTTTGGCGATGGCCAGGGAGTTATTAATCTCTATTCTTTTCCAGTTGCCTCCGTGAATTATCAGAACATTCTCTCCGACTTTAACCAATCCTTGTTTTTTTAATTCATTTAGGATGGGGAGCGGGCTTCTGAAAGCTCCTGTTGGAAATTTTACAAAAAAACTTGTTACTCCATACAGCAAAGCTGAAAACTCGGCGGTTTTTTTATTGTTGGTTATGGCAATCACCGGTATGCTTGGCCTTAAGCTGGATAGGGCTCTGACTGAATACCCGGTGGAAGTGAAAACAAGAGCTTTCGTTATATTGAAGTCTTTATGATTTTCAATTATTTCCATGCCTGCTTCAGAAATCAATTCCACAAAGCTGTTGGGCTTAGGAGCTAATCTTAAAGAGGGGCATTCTTTTTCATTGAAATCCAATATTCGGGACATTGTCTCAATTGTCTTGATCGGATATTTTCCGGCGGCGGTTTCTTCGGAAAGCATTACTGCGTCGGTGCCGTTGAAAACAGCATTGGCGACATCCGTCGCCTCCGCTCTTGACGGGCTGGGATTATCAATCATTGACATAAGCATTTGGGTGGCGACGATAACCGGTTTTCTTTTTTCCCGGCATTTGGAAATGATGGATTTTTGCCAGTAAGCGATTTGCTCAATTGGTATCTCAACTCCGAGGTCTCCTCTGGCTATCATTATTGCGTCAGCCGATTCAATGATTTCTTCTATATTGTCCAGAGCTTCTTTATTTTCTATTTTAGCGACGATTTGAGCTGTTATTTTTCTTTTCTTCATTTCCTTCCTTAGGAATTCAACGTCCTCCTTTGTTCTGCAGAAAGAAAGGGCGATAAAGTCAATTTTAACTCTGGCCGCCATATCCAGTTTTTTCAGGTCGTCGTTGATAAGGGAAGGCAAGCCTGTCTTTTTCCCGGGGAAATTGACGCCTTTCCTGTTTTTTATAATTCCGTCTCCGAGGGCTCGGGCGTATAAAAATCCGTTTTTCTTTTCAATCACTTCAAATTCAAAAAACCCATTATCTATTGAGAAAAGGTCTTTCGGTTTCAGCATTTTTAAAATATTGGAGTGGGGAATGACTATTTTTATTTCCGGAGAGGAAAAAGATTTCCCGAAAATTAAGGACTCGTTTTTTTTGAAAATTACAGCCTCTTTGTTTTTTGTGAAAATTCTGACTTCAGGTCCCTGGAGGTCTATCATGATGCCGACAGGGATTTCCAGAGAATCTGATATCTCTTGGACTATTTTTATTTTTTCATTATGCCATTCAACGGTAGAATGTTTCATATTGAAGCGAAAAACATTCACGCCGGCTTTTATAAGAGCGGTTATGTCTTTAGGGCTTTCCGAAACTGGCCCTATTGTAGCAATAATTTTCGTCTTTTTCATAGATATTTGTTTAGGATTATACTAGGATTATAATAGGATTATACAAGGATATATTATAGCATCATTCAGGAGATTGACGAACAAAATATGTCCGGGAAGGACGCCCTGCAGGCGCGCCCTGCAGATTTGTCTATGAAATCAGCGGATTTGACTGGGGATGTTTGAAAGTGTAAAATGAAAATATCAGATTAAATTTACCTCTATGGCGCTGAAGAAGGAAAAAACGAAAAAAATAAATAAAAAAACAAAACCAATCTTCGCTAAGGCGATGACCAAGAAAAGGCCCGCCCTTATTAAGGTTGCAGAGGCGCAGCCGATTGACGAGAAAGGAGATTTTCTGAAGAAGGTCAAAATAAGGATAATCGGCATCGGCGGAGGCGGAGGGACAATTGTTTCAGAAATTGTTCCTAAGGTTGAAAAGGTGAGTTTTGTTATTGCCAATACCGATCGTCAGGCGCTGAAAGTGGCCAGTAATAAAGCTATTCATTTCCAATTCGGAGAGAGTTTAACAAGGGGTTTGGGGACAGGCATGAACGCCGGACTAGGAGAGGAAGTGGCTCTGCAGGAAAAGGATAAAATAGAAAAATTATTGCAGGGACAGGATTTGTGCATAATTATTTCTTGTTTGGGCGGAGGCGCCGGTTCAGGCGCAGCTTCTGTCTTTGCCCAAATTTCTAAAAATTTAGGGAACTTAACTTACGGAATATTTACTTTGCCTTTTAAATTTGAAGGAGAGAGAAAAATGGAAATTGCCAAAGAAGCCTTGAAGAAAATAAAACCGAAATTGAACGCCATTTCAATTATTCCTAACGAAAGAATTTTCCAAATTATTGACAGAAACACTCCCTTAAAGTTAGCTTTATCGGCAATAAATGAAAAATTAGCCGATAACTTGGGAGATCTCGTGGAAATTATTTATGAACCGGGGCTTATTAATATTGATTTTGCCGATTTGAGAACTGCTTTAAGCGGAGATAGGGGAAAGTTGACTTATTTGAATACAATTAAGATTAAAAGAAGCGAGAACGCTGTTCAGGAGGCGATTGAGAAAGTTTTAAATTCTCCGCTCTATTCCTACGGAATTAAAGGGGCTAAGGGAGTTTTGCTTAATATCGCCGGAGAAGATAATTTAAGCATAGAAGAGGTTAATCAAATTTCAGAAACAGTTTCCTGTCTTTTGAATAAAGATGCGAAAATTGTTTTCGGGATTTCTCAAGGGAAAAAATATGCTGACGCTATAAAAACAACTTTGCTTGCCGTCGGTTGCGGGGCAAAAATTTTCTCTGAAGAAAAGGAGGCTAAGAATGACAATGAGGAGGGAAAACCGAAGAAAATACAGAAAATAAAAAAAAGAAAAATTAAAAGAAAAATTAAAACAGAAAAAGCAAAAGTTCCCAGAAAAAAGAATATTTCTAAGAAAAAAAAGAAGAGAGTTTCTCAAGAGAAAGCTACGGATAAAAAAGAAGAAAAAACAGAAGGTATTCAAAATCCGGTTGAGGTAAGCGAGGAGGGGAAATACCCGCCCGTTCAGGAATCAAAGCCTATGGAGATCAGCAGGAAAAATGCTCTTCAAATGAGAAAAGATGCTGAAGATGAAGAAAAAGAAATGATAGAAAAGGAAGAATTTTGGGAAACGCCGGCTTTTTTAAGAAGTAAAAACATCAAATAATTTTAAACATATGGAAGAAGAAATAAAAGAAATATTAAAGGGAATTTATAAAGAAAGGCCAAAAGGGACATATTTCAGAAAATATGATTTTGGTATGGTTTTGGTTATCGGCGGAGGTAATTTTTATTCAGGGTCGCCGGCTTTATCGGCTATGGCAGCTTTGGAAACCGGAGCGGATATGACCAGGATCATTGCTCCAAAGAGAGCGGCTGATATTATCGCCGGTTTCTCGCCTGACTTGGCCGCTTACCCCTTGAAAGGGGATTATATTTCCAAATGCCATTTGACTGACTTGATTTCAATGACTGAATCAGCCAAGGCTGTGTCAAGAGGAAACTTGTCAGTGGTCATCGGCGGAGGCATGGGCAGATCGCCGGAAACACAGGAAACAATCCTTGAATACATTTCAAAAGTTGACGTTCCGATGGTTATTGATGCTGACGCCATTTACGCCCTGAACAGCAAGCCGGAAGGAGTTAAATTAATAGCTGGAAAAGATTTTTTGATCACGCCTCATAAGTACGAGTTTTTTGTATTAACAGGAAAAGATATTGAAGGTATTTCCCATGCCGATAAAGTGGAAGTTGTCAGGGAAGAAGCCGGTCGTCTCAAAACCAACATACTTCTCAAGGAAAGTCCGGATATAATTTCCAACGGGAAAGATGTTCTTTTGAATAAAGTCGGCAGTCCCTATATGAGCGTTGGCGGAACAGGAGATTCTTTAGCCGGAATTTGTGGCGCTTTGATGGCTAGAAGAATAAATCCTTTCAAGGCTGCTCAAATTGCTACTTATATCAATGGCCGAGCCGGAGAAATCGCAGCTGAACGCAGAAAAGACAGCTTGAAAGCGACTGACGTCATATCCACCATCAACCAAGCCATCTTCTCGTAATTTTCAATTTTTAATTTTCAATGAATTTTCAATTTTCCAATTTTCAAAAAATAATATCAATGCCAATTGGGATTTTGATTTTTTTAGGGATTTTTTTAATGACGAATTGTGTTTATGCGGGCATGGATCATGGCTTGACGTGCCGGATATTAATTCCATAGAAGAACCAAAAATCCTCGATCAAATAATTTCCACTTTTAAGTTTTTGAAGTAAAAATTGAATTTTGGTGAAAAATTTGATAATATTAAAATATGAATCGAATCGCATATAATAAGAAAATACTTGGTGGCAAACCTATTATTAAGGGAACAAGGATTTCCATTGAATTTATATTGGAACTTTTAGCATCGGGAATGGAACCGGAGCAAATTATAAAAGAATATCCTTCCCTTAAAAAGCAAGATATTTTAGCTGTTCTTGAGTATGCAGCCATAACCGTAAAAAGAGAAGAGTTTATCTTCGCTTAATTTATGGGTATTATGAAATTTTTAGCTGATGAAAATATAGCGCCTCGCGTAGTTTTAGTTTTAAGGGAAAACGGGTTTAATGTAACGAGTATTTGCGAAGAGAAATTTTCCGGCGCTTCAGATGAAAAAATTCTTAAATTAGCTCAAAAACAAAAGAGGATTATTCTAACCCACGATAAAGATTTCGGCGATTTAATCCACCAACCATTTCAGCCTCCTTGTGGGGTAATCTTATTAAGATTGAGAAATCAATCGCCGGACAGCGTTATAAATCATTTAATTCCTTTTTTAGGGAAAATTGGTCTGGAAAAAATTAAAAACAGGCTAGTTATCCTATGTGAAGGAAAGATAAGAATAATCTAAAACAACATGAGGCCAGATGCTTTCTACGTTTAAATTTATTAAAAATTAAAAATTAAAAATTAAAAATTTTACGAATATGTACGATATTATAATTATTGGGGGAGGGCCGGCGGGAATAAACGCCGGAATATACGCAGCCAGATACAGATTAAAAACGCTTTTGATAACGGAAAATTTCGGCGGACAGATAGTCTGGAAATCAGTTGATATAGAAAATTATCTCGGTTTTGGAAAAATTTCCAGTCCGGATTTAATTAAGAAATTCAGAGAACATTTGAAGAATTTTGAAGTAGAAATTATGGAAGGCGATTCAGTAATAGGTGTTTCTAAGGGGGAAGCAGGGTTCCTTGTTAAAACGAAGAGCGGAAAGGATTTTGAAGGGAAAACAGCTATCGTCGCTTCAGGGGCAAGTCCTCGTCATTTGAATGTCGCCGGAGAAAAAGAATTTATCGGCAGAGGCGTGAGTTATTGCGCTACTTGCGATGCTGCTATGTTCAAAAATAAATCTGTTGCCGTAATCGGCGGAGGCAATGCCGGATTTGAAGCGGCTTTAGCTTTAAGCAAGTGGGCTGACAAAATCTATATTTTGGAATTCGCTCCGACAATGCCGGCTGATGAAGCCAATAAATCAATGGCTGCTGAAACCGGGAAAATAGAGTTGATTGCCGGCGTCGCCTTGAAAGAAATTAAAGGAGCTCAATTTGTAAGTTCCATAAATTACGAAGACAGGGTTTCCAAGGAAATTAAAAGCCTTAACGTAGAAGGAGTTTTTATTGAAATAGGGCATCAGCCGGCTAATGTTTTTGTTAAGGACTTGGTTGAATTCAATGAAAAAAGCGAGATAAAAGTTGACGATAATTTTATGTCTAAAACGCCGGGGTTTTTTGCCGCCGGGGACGTTAACAATACAAAATACAAGCAGATTATAGTCGCCGCCAGCGAGGGCGCTCAGGCGGCCTTATCGGCCTACGAATACCTCAGAACATATGGAAAATAATAAAATTAAATCAATAAGGGCGAGAGAAATTTTGGATTCAAGGGGAAATCCGACAGTTGAAGTTGAATTGAAAACCAAGCTCGGCTGTTTTTACGCTTCGGTTCCGTCGGGCGCGTCAACAGGGGAATGCGAGGCAGTTGAATTAAGGGACGGCGGAGAAAGATATGGCGGGAAAGGAGTTTTGAAAGCTCTAAAAAACATCAACGAAATTATTGCCCCTAAACTTAAAGGGAAAAGCGTTTTAGAACAGAAAAAAATAGATGATATAATGATTAAGCTGGATGGCACGGAGAATAAATCAAAATTAGGCGCTAATGCTATTTTGCCGGTTTCAATGGCGGTTTGCCGAGCCGGCGCTGCCACAAGCAACATTCCCCTGTATAAATATATCAACAAAATTCAAAATTCAAAATTCAAAATTCAAAATTTCAGAGCGCCTTCTCCTTGTTTTAATATCATTAATGGAGGAGCGCATTCCAGTAGCAATCTGGATATTCAGGAATTTATGATCATTCCTCAGGGGAATAATTTTGCGGAAAATCTTCAAATTTCAACGGAAATTTATCATAATTTGGAATCTATTTTTGAGAAAAAATTTGGCGCCGGGTCCGTGAGTCTGGGAGACGAGGGAGGGTTCAGTTCAATGACCCTTGGCGTTGAAGATGCTCTGGATATTATAATGAAGGCTGTAAATCACAAGAAATACGGAGAAAAAATAAAATTGGGCCTGGATTGCGCCGCCAATCATTTTAAAAAGAAAAATTCCAGCCAATACTTTTTGGAAAATAGAGAGCTTTCATCAGAAAGTTTAATGAATTTTTATCAGGATCTTGTTGATGAATATCCGATTATATTTTTGGAAGATCCATTTGCCGAAAAAGACTTTAACGGTTTCAAGGAAATTCAGCGGCTATTGAGAGAAAAAATATTGATTATCGGCGATGATTTGATATGCACTAATCCTAAAATGATCAGAAAAGCGAAAGAAGAGAATTTATGCAATGGGATGATTGTAAAAATGAATCAAATAGGAACAATTTCAGAAACATTAGAGGCAGTGGCCTTGGCTAAGTCGTTCAGCTGGAAACTCATCACTTCTCACCGGTCAGGCGACACCTGCGATGATTTTATCGCTGATTTAGCAGTGGGAATTGGTAGCGACTTTATAAAATCCGGCGCTCCGGCCCGCGGTGAACGCGTGGCAAAATACAATCGCTTGTTGAAAATCGAGCAAGAACTTAATTAGTTTTTTGTAAAATAAAATGACAATTATTGACGAAATTGTTATTGAAGTCATATTGTTGATGTCAGACGTCAATATAAAATTTTCATATAAATCATGCCCTACAGAAAAGAACAGTTTATCAATGAAGAGATTTATCATATTGTTATAAGGGGAATTGACGAAAACTTAATTTTTAAGAATATAGACGATTATTATCGCGGCATTTTTTCCATATACGAATTTAATACAATAAAACAGGTAACTATAAGGGAGCGTCGCAGTATTCGCGCTAAAATAAAAGCCGAAATGAAAACTAACAGAGACCCGATCTCTGTAACCGATTCGAGGGAAAAATTAGTGGAGATTTTATGTTTTTGCTTTATGCCAAACCACATGCATTTGCTTTTAAGGCAAATTAAAGACAATGGCATTAGTAAATTCATGGCCAAATTTGGTATTGGATACGGAGGATATTTTAATAGGAAATATAGCAGAAAGGGGTATGTTTTTCAGCAAAGATTTTTCGCTGTTCGTGTAAAAACCCAAAAACAATTTGAAACAGTTTTTGTTTATATCCATGCCAATCCAGTATCATTAATTGAGCCGAAATGGAAAGAAAAGGGAATCAAAAATCCAAGAAAGGTAATTAATTTTTTAGAAAATTATAAATGGTCAAGCTATCAAGACTATGTTGGTAAAAAGAATTTTCCTTCCGTTACGGATAGAGAATTTATGTCAAAGACCATGGGTGATGAGGAGGGATGTAGAGAAATTATTAAAAATTGGATAGAATATAAAGAAGAATAATTACAGAGATCGGGTCTCTGTAGGGTCTTTGTACGATGGGCGGAAATTAGAAATCGGAAATTAGAAATTAAAAGGTTTTTTTATGAAAATAATATTGATACTTATTGATGGTTTAGGAGATGAACCGATTCCCGCTTTGGGGAACAAGACTCCGCTTGAGGTGGCTGAAACGCCGAATTTGGATTTTATGGCAAAAAACGGCCGATGTGGTTTGGTTAAGACATTTAGATTTCCGGAAGAAAATGAGCCGACTTCAGAGGGAGCGCACATTGCTTTGTTTGGTTACGAAGATAACTTTCTCGGCAGGGGCGCTTACGAAGCAATGGGTATTGGGATTAAATTAAAAAAGACAGATGTTGCCTTAAGGGTGAATTTCGCCTTTGTTTTTCAGGAAGAAGAAAGCGGGCTAACTATCGTTGACCGAAGGGCCGGTCGGATAGAAAAAACCCAGCCACTGATTAAAGCTCTTTCCGGAATTAAAATTCAAGGGATAACATTCTTACTGAAAAAGGCCTTTGGACACAGGGCAGTTTTAGTAATGAGGGGAAAAGGTTTGTCGAAAAATATTTCCGACGGCGATTCTCATGCGGAAAATGGCCTTGTAAAAAATATTCTTCCCTTAGACGATTCGAAAGAGGCGAAATTTACAGCCGAGGTTTTGAATCAATTCCTTGCCCAGTCCCATCAGATTCTGGAAAATAGCGTTTTTAATAAAAAAAGGGGAAAGAACGGACTTTTGCCGGCCAATTTTCTTTTGATTAGAAGAGCCGGACAGATTGGGGACATTGTAAGTTTTAAGAATAAATATGGATTGAGGTCAGGTTTTGTCGCAGGAGGAGGACTTTATAAGGGCATGGCAAGGATTTTAGGAATGAAGGAAATAAAGGTTAAAGGCGCCACCGGATTTTATAATACCAATCTTAAAGGAAAAATTTCAGCCGTTAAGAAAAATATTAATAATTTTAATTTCATTTTTTGCCATATAAAAGCGGCTGATACTTTCGCTCACGACGGAGATTTTCAAGGAAAAAAAGATTTTATAGAAAAGATAGATAAAAATTTGAAACCGCTTTTGAATTTAAAGAATACTTTAATTGTTGTCACCGGAGATCATTCTACCTGTTCTTTAGAGAAAGATCATTGCTGTTTGCCTGTTCCAATTTTTGTTTATGGCGAAGAAAAAGATTTGATAAATAAGTTTTCAGAGAGAGATTGCTTGAAGGGGAGTCTGGGGACAATTAAGCAGGAAGATTTTATGCAAATTATTTTGAATTATGCTAAAATAAACAATAATAAACAATAATCAATAATCAATAAACAATAAACAATAACTAATAACTAATAAAAAATATGATGTTGAAGATGCCGTCAAAAAAAATACTTGTTTTATCGGCCGTACATGTTGTTGCGATTATCGTTATCGCCGTAATTTCCATAGGAGGAGCTTATTTGTATTTGGACAAAAATAAAAAAATTGACCATCGTGGAGAGACTATGATTTCCGGACAGGAAGCGGCCGGGAAAGCAGTCAGTTTTATTAAAGAAACCTATTTTAAAGTTGACGGAGTGGATGTCTCCTTAGTTAGTGTTTCCGAAGACGGGGATTTATATAAATTCAAATTTGAAGTAAAACAAGGAGAACAGAAGCAGGAATACGATTCTTATGTAAGCAAGGACGGGAAGTTTGTTTTTCCCGAGAGAATTGATTTGGTTGAGGCAACCGCTATGGGCGCCATGGAAGATATTGAAAAGAAGGACAAGCCGGAAGTTAAACTTTTCGTAATGGCTTATTGTCCTTATGGGTTGCAGGCGCAAAAAGCGCTCTTACCGGTTATGGGTTTATTGAAAGATAAGGCGGACATAGGCGTATATTTTGTTGACTACATCATGCATGAAAAAAAAGAAATTGATGAGAACTTGAGGCAGTATTGCATCCAGAAAGATCAAAAAGATAAATACATTAATTATTTGAGCTGTTTTACCACTTCGGCCAGTGGCGACTATAAAGGGTGTCTTTCTAAAGCCGGAATTGATGAAGCGAAAATGAAATCTTGCATTTCAGAGACTGATTCAGCTTATAAGGTTACCGCAAATTATAACGATAAAAAAACATGGTCAAATGGGCAATTCCCGACATTTAATGTTCAAAAAGATCTTAATGATGAATATGAAATTGGCGGTTCTCCGTCCTTAGTTATAAATGACACCGTTATAGTTTCCGACCAGAAATCTTGTCCGCAGAATGGGGCAAAATGCATAGTTGCTAACATAAGCAGAACCCCTGAAGAATTTAAAAAAGCTGTCTGCGCGGCCTTTGCTTCTTCTCCTTCGGAATGTTCAACGACATTATCCGCTGATGAGGTTGCGCCGGGATTCGGTTCTGCGACAGGAGCAGGATCTTCAAACGGCGACTGCGGCCAATAAATAAAAATCTAAAAACATAAAAAATGACGACAAAAGTTTATTCAACTCCGATGTGCCCATACTGCGAAACCCTCAAAATGTTCTTAAGGGACAATGGTATTGAATTTGAAGCGATTGATGTTTCTAAAGATGATAAGGCCAGAGAAGAAATGGTTGAAAAAACAGGGCAAATGGGAGTTCCTGTAATCAGTATTGATGAGCAATTTATAGTCGGGTTTAATAGAGCAAAAATAGTTGAGCTATTAGGCATTAAAGATTGATAATCTATGATAAAAATCGCTATTAATGGTTTTGGGAGAATAGGCAGGGCAACAGCTAAAATTATTTTAGATAATTACCCCGCTCTTGATTTGGCTGTAATTAATGACCTTACTGATAATAAAACATTAGCTCATCTGCTGAAATATGATTCTGTCTATGGTATTTATTCTAAGGAAGTGGATTTCTCAAAAGAAGGCATATCTGTCAAGGGAAAAAATGTAAAAATTACAGCCGAGTCAGATCCGGAAAAGCTTCCATGGAAAAAAGAGAAAATAGATATTGTTTTGGAATGCACGGGCAGATTTATTGATTACGAAGGAGCAAAGAAACATCTGATTGCCGGCGCTAAGAAGGTTATTATTTCCGCCCCATCAAAATCCCCTGAAATTAATTCTTTTATATTGGGAGTAAACGAAGAAAAATTTGATTCTAAAAAAGATGAAATTGTTGATATGGGTTCCTGCACCACTAATTGTTTGGCTCCTATCGCTAAAATTTTAGACGAAGAATTCGGGATTGAAAGAGGTTTTATAACCACTGTTCATAGCTATACCAATGATCAAAGAATATTGGATTTGCCTCATGAGGATTTAAGGCGGGCAAGGGCGGCCGGTTTGAATATAATACCGACCACCACCGGAGCGGCCAAAGCAATAGGCAAGGTTTTGCCTAATTTAAAAGGAAAATTAGACGGAATTGCTTTAAGAGTTCCTACTCCGACCGTTTCAGTTCTGGATTTGATTTGTCAGGTAAAAAAAGGGACCACAATTAGCGAGGTTAATGATATTTTTAAGAAATATTCTCAACAAAAAGAACTTAAGGAGATATTGGCAGTCGAAAATATTCCCTTGGTTTCTTCGGATTATATAGGTAATTCATTTTCGTCTATAATCGATTCGGAATTGATGATGGCTAACGAAAATCTTATCAAGGTTGTCGCTTGGTATGATAATGAGTGGGGATATTCCTGTCGTTTGGCCGGATTTTCCGATTATATAGCGAAGAAATTAAGAAATTAAAAAAAATATGTTAAGTAAAGGGAAAGGTTTCACTATAATTGAACTTTTAGTCGTCATTGCCATCATCGGTTGCTTGTCCAGCATTGTTTTGGTTACCATGTCCGGCCAGAGGGAAAAGGGGAGAATTGCCGGCGCCTTGAAATTTAGCGATGGACTTATATATGGTCTTGGCGATGGCCTTGTCGGCTACTGGGATTTTAATGGGAATGTTGGCACTCTTGCTCCTCCCACTACTTTCTATGACTCTTCTGGCTATGGAAATAATTGTTCTATCTCTGGTCTCACGTATCTTACTCGAGAAAATAATGACATTCCTTGCTCTAATTGTAAATTAGGTCAATCATTGACTTTTCCTGATCTGAATCCGACAATTGATTGCCGGAGTGGCGTAAGTATGGATATTTCTTCCGCCGTTACAGTTGAAGCGTGGATAAAGTCTACGAGCAATACTGGCAGTATCATTGTTAAGGGAAGTGGCACTGCGATAAATTATGGCATGGATATTGGTAACGGCGGAAATAACGGGAAATTGAGATTTTTTGGTTATGCGTCGGGGGGGATAAAAGGAATATCTTCTGCAGGCGGTACCAAAATTAATGATGGAAAATGGCACCATATCGCAGGAACTTTTAATGGCGACAAGGATTGGGTCATTTATGTTGACGGGAATAGCAATCAAACAAAAACAGAAGCGGCAAAAGTGACATTGGCAGTAACTACACAATCGTTGCAAATAGGAGCAGTCCAAGGGCTGGCACCATATTTTGTAGGCTCCATTGACGAAGTTAGGATTTATTCAAAATCGCTTACGGCCATGGAAATACAACAGCATTATGCCGAGGGAGCAGGAAGACATCAATTGGCTGAAGCCAATTGATGCTTCAATTTTCAATTTTTAATTTTTAATTTACAATGATGGTTAAAAAGGAAGATTCATTTTATCCGGGCAAGGAGTTTCAAAAAAGGGCTTGGGTAAAAAATAAATCCATTTATAAGGAAGCGGAAAAAAGTCCGATTAAATTTTGGGAGAAATTAGCCAAAGAACTTTTTTGGTTTAAGAAATGGAAGAAGGCATTTACTCACGACCCGAAGAAATTAAAGTTTCAATGGTTTTCCGGCGGAAAAATTAACATCACCGCTGATATTTTTGAAAATAATTTTCTCGGCTGGGATTCGGCTGAAAGCGGAATAAAAAACAAGCTGGCTTTGATTTGGGAACCGGAATCAACGGATGAGAAAGAGAGAAAATTTACCTATCAGGAATTATTTTTAGAAGTTAATCGTTTCGCCAACGCTCTTAAGAAAAGCGGGGTAAAGAAAGGCGATAGGGTGGGAATATACTTGCCGATGATTCCGGAGGCGGTGATTTCTATGCTTGCTTGCGCCAGAATAGGCGCTGTTCATGCTGTTGTTTTTTCCGCTTTTTCCGCAGAATCCTTAAGGGTTCGGCTTCAAGATACGAAAGCAAAAGTTTTAATTACTGTTGACGGTTATCATAGGAGAGGGAAAGTGGTTGACCTGAAGAAAAATGCTGATGAGGGAATTAAAGAGACAAGCATAGAAAAAATAATTATTTTCAAAAGAGCGGGGAATCCCGTTGACTGGAAGGATGGCAGGGATTTTTGGGCAAGCGAATTAACTAAGAATGAGAGCGATTATTGTAAACCGGCTATAATGGACGCTGAGGATTTGATGTTTATTCTTTACACCAGTGGCAGTACCGGCAAGCCAAAGGGTTGCGAGCATGTTTGTGGCGGTTATGCTGTTCAGTCATATTGGACAGGCAAATGGATATTTGATTTACATGGACCTGCCCGCAATGCTTCCGCCACAACTTCGCAGATGTTGGCGGATGCAGGCGGGGATGATATTTTTTGGTGCACAGCTGATATCGGCTGGGTGACAGGCCACACCTACGCCGTGTATTCTCCTTTGCTTAACGGAGCAACCTCTGTTATTTTTGAAGGCGCTCCTGATTGGCCGGGACCGGATAGGTGGGCTCAAATTATTGAGAAATACGGAATTACAGTTTTTTATACTGCGCCTACAGCTATCAGAATGTTTAAAGAGATGGGAGCGGAAATTATTAAAAAATACGGTTTTAAGACATTGCGGGTAATCGGTTCAGTAGGGGAACCCATAGATGATACGGCTTGGAATTGGTATTTTGAAGAAGTTGGGAGAGGCAACTGTCCTCTGGTTGATACTTGGTGGCAGACGGAAACAGGGGGAATTTTGATCAGCTCTCTGCCCGGAGTCGGCCCCTTCAAGCCGTCTTTTACCGGCCGACCTTTTCCCGGATTAAAATTTGATATTTTGGATGACAATGGAAAGCCTGTTAAAACTGGAAAAGAGGGGAATTTGGTTTTATTCCCGCCCTTTTCCCCTTCGCTGTTGAGGGGAATTTATAAGAATTTTAAAAAATATAAGGAAACTTATTGGAGTCAGTATGGAGGTAAAATATATGTTACTTCAGATACTGCTCTTAAAGATAAAAATGGTTTGATCAGAATAGTCGGCAGAGCCGATGACGTGATTAAAGTGGCCGGGCATAGGATTACTACCGGTGAAATGGAGGCTGTAATTAATCGCTGTCCAGAAATAGCCGAGTGCGCAGTGATAGGAGTTTTTGATGAAATAAAAGGTCAGGTTCCTGTAGTTTTTGCTGATATTAAGGGTGTGGAGAGAGATGTTGAAAAAATTAAGGAAGATATTGTCGTGCAAATACGGAAAGAAATAGGGCCAATAGCGCTACCTAAGCAGGTCTACTTGGTTGACGAATTGCCAAAAACCCGTTCAGGCAAAATTATGCGCAGGATTTTGAGAAAATTATTTACCGGAGAAGAATTAGGCGATTTATCCACTCTCTCAAATCCGGAAGCAGTAGAAGAAATCAGAAACCAAATAATTAAATAAGTTATTGTTTATATTACAGATACGCTTCGTATAAAAACGAGTTGTACGCAATGATTTTTTATATTTAACAAAATTATATGTTTAATTTTTTTAAAAAAGACGATAAAAAACCAAAAAAACTTTGGCAACAATTTAAAGGCAAGAAAAACACAGAGGATCTTTTAGTCGAAAAAGCAAAAGCTTTAGCTCCTGTTATTATTGGACTTTCGGTCACAGGGTCACAAAAACTTAAAAAGTACCACGAACTAAAAAACGTATCAGATGATAAGGTAAAAGAATTATCTTATGAATTGATACCATTTTGTATTCATTGCGCAGATAGAATAGCATTTCAATATTTTGAACCGGAACAGCGAAAAAAATTTATCATCGCACTTTTTACAGAAATAAGGGGGGATTTATCCAGTGTTTGCGAAAATAAAAATGATGCTATCCAGATTATGTCTACTTTTACAGATACATATTTTAATAGGCAGGAAGAATATAGTAAATATGAAATGTCTGTCAATAAAGATAATGGACATAAAAATGATTTATTTATGGGGTTCAGCATAAAAACCGCACATATGTTAGGCTACGAAATGGATATGAGAATAGTAATGTATATATTTATGACGGTTTCTTCTTCACTATCTGCCTTTCAGTTGCCAGAGCTTTTTCAAGAATAAAAAATTAAACTACTTAAGGTTGATAAGGAATTTGCATTGTACAACAGCGTACATGATTTCGCTCCCATTGGTCGCTCACCCATATTTTACTCCGCTACGCTTCGCAAAACATCAGATACACACGTACGTTAAGTGAAATACCCCTTTTTTGCGTTATCGCCAAATTGTTTTAAAAAATTATAAAATTTCTTTCTCATTAATTAAAAAGTTGCGCTGACTTTCATGTTGACGTCTGACGTCAACATTGCGCAAGGATATACTAAGAGAATTTGACATAATCTCTCATTTTGATAAATTTAAGGTATGTTCCAAGATTTTTTGACTTTTTATTTGAATAAAGCCAAATACGAGCTGATTGAAAACGGCAAGGTTTATTATGGGGAGATTTCCGAACTAAGAGGTGTTTGGGCAACAGGAAAAACTATCGAAGAATGCAGAAAGAATCTTTTAGAAATTATTGAAGGATGGGTAATTTTGAGATTGAGAAAAAATTTATCGATTCCAAATTTTAAGATTCCTTACAAGAAAATTTCTTTTAACAGGGTTTATGCCAAAGCTTAAACCAATTTCTTGGCGAGAATTAGTAAAATATCTGAAGGGGTTTGGTTTTGAGAGACCATATCAATCGGGGAAACATCCTTATATGGTTAATGGCGATCTAGTTTTAACCATTCCAAATCCTCACTCTAAGGATATCAGCCAAGATCTTTTTTCTAGAATTTTGAATCAAGCCGGAATCAGCAGAGAAGATTGGGAAATAAAGAAATAAATTTAAAAGAAATATGGAAAATCAAAAAGAACAAAAAAATATTTTGTGGTTTAGCGAGATATCTAAAAAAGATGGCGCTTTAGTCGGTGGGAAGAATGCTTCCTTGGGCGAAATGTTCAATCGGCTGATTGTCAAAAGGATAAGAGTGCCTAACGGCTTTTGTTTGACTTCAAAAGCTTATTGGTATTATTTGGACTCAAACGGAATTACCGGAAAAATAAAAGAGATTTTGGATAAATTCAATCCTAAGAGCATGGCCAGTTTGAAAAAAACAGGCGCCTCCATCCGGGCGTTGATATTGGGCGGTAAATTTCCGAAGGATTTAGAGGATGAAATAATTGAAAGTTATAAAAAATTATCCGGAGAATACGGAGAGAAAAATATGATCGTGGCTGTCCGTTCTTCAGCCACAGCCGAAGATTTGAAGGACGCCAGTTTTGCCGGCCAAATGGAATCATATTTAAATATTTCAGGGAAAGAAAGTCTGTTAAGAGCAATTAAAAATTGTACAGCTTCTTTATTTACTGACAGGGCCATAGCTTATCGCGAGGAAAAAGGCTTTGACCGTTTTAAGATAGCTTTATCAGCCGGAGTTTTAAAGATGATAAGATCTGATTTAGCTTCTGCCGGCATAATGTTCACATTGGACACAGAAACAGGATTTAGAAATGTTGTCTCCATAAATTCAATCTGGGGAGCGGGAGAGATGATCGTTAAGGGAAAAATAACTCCGGATCAATTTTACGTCTTCAAACCGACCCTTCAGCAGGCTCAAGGCTACAAGCCAATTATCTCCAGAAATTTAGGAAGAAAAGATAAGAAATATATATTTGCGGAACAGGGATTGAAAGAAGTGAAGGTTTCCAAAGAAGACGAGATGAGATTTTCCGTTTCCGATGAGGATATTTTAACTTTGGCCAAATGGGCCATGCTGATAGAAGAGCATTACAATTCCCCTCAAGATATTGAATGGGCTAAGGATGGGAAAACAGGAGAGCTTTTTATAGTTCAGTCCCGGCCGGAAACAATTCATTCTCTGGAGAAAAAAAATTCTTACGAAGAATATAAAATAAGCCAGATCAAAGAGCCGATTTTGAACGGCATTGCTATTGGAAGTAAAATAGGGGAAGGAAGGGTTAGGGTAATTTCCGACGTTTCCAAAATAGGAGAATTTAAAAGAGGAGAGGTTTTGGTTACAAAAATGACTGACCCTGATTGGTGTCCTATCTTTCCTTTGGCATCAGCCATAATTACCGAAGAGGGCGGAGCCACTTGCCATGCCGCTATTGTCTCCAGGGAGATGGGCATTCCGGCAATGGTTGGAGTAAAGGGCGCCCTTAAAGCTTTGAAAACAGGGCAGACGGTTACGGTTGATTGCACCAGTAGCCGGGCCGGAAAAATATTTTTAGGGAAAATTCCTTATACGGTTAAAAAATATGACCTTGATAAATTGCCTCAATTGGAAACGAAAATAATGATAAATATCGGCTCACCTGATTTGGCGTTTAAATATTCTTCTTTGCCGAACGAGGGCGTGGGATTGGCAAGGGAGGAGTTTATCATCGCTGAAAAAATAAAAATTCATCCTTTAGCGCTCTATCATTTTAAAGAATTAAAGGATAAGAAGGCGAAGAAAATTATTGAAGAAATCACGGCTGGATATAAAGATAAGAAAAAATATTTTATTGATAAATTAGCTGAAGGCGTTTCTCAAATCGCAGCCGCTTTTTATCCGAAAACAGTCATTGTCAGGTTTTCCGATTTTAAAACCAATGAATATAAAAATTTAATCGGCGGAGAAATTTTTGAAAGAACCGATGAATCAAATCCAATGATGGGTTTCAGGGGTGCTTGCCGTTATATAGATAAGAACTATCAGCCGGCCTTTGAGATGGAATGCCAAGCGATTAAGAAAGCCAGAGAAGAGTTCGGATTGAAAAACATCACAGTGATGGTCCCTTTCTGCCGGACGCTTGAGGAGGGCAAGGCGGTCGTGGGATTAATTGAGAAGTTCGGCCTTGAAAGAGGGAAAGACGGTTTACAAGTCATTATGATGTGCGAGATTCCTTCCAATGTTATTTTGGCCGAGGAATTTTTAGAAATTTTTGACGGAATGTCCATCGGCTCCAATGATCTGACTCAATTGACTCTGGGATTGGACAGGGACAATAGCGGACTTGCCCATATTGGAGATGAAAGGAATGAAGCGGTAAAAAGAATGATTGAGAGGGTAATTAAGGTTTGTATCTCCAAGAACAAGTATTGCGGGATTTGCGGAGACGCCCCTTCTTCTTTTCTGGATTTTGCCGATTTTTTAATAGAGAATAAAATTTCCTCCATCTCTCTTTCTCCTGACGCAGTCATCAAAACCATAATTTCTCTCTCTAAGAAGAATAATTAAGGAATTTATGGTAAAATTAAAATATGTTAGATATTATTACTTTTGGCTCGGCGGCCATTGATATTTATCTTAAATCAAAAAAACTTAATCTCGTTGACAGCAATAAATTCCCGACCGGCACAGGAGTCTGTTTTTCTTTAGGATCCAAAATAGAGATTGATGATATTATTTTCCTCGGCGGAGGAGGAGGAACGAATACCGCAGAAACTTTTTCCCGGCAAGGGCTGAAGACAGGATATTGCGGAATGGTTGGAAAAGATATGGCCGGAGAAGAAGTCATTAAAGACTTGGCTGATTCCGGTGTGGAAAGCTTTATCGTCAGAACTGATAAGAGAAAAACTAATCAGTCAGTCATTCTTTCCCAAAACGGCAACGAAAGAAGTGTTTTGGTTTACAGGGGAGCGTCAGGAGAACTTTCAAGAAAAGACATTCCCTTTAATAAACTGAAAGCGAAGTTTTTTTATTTTGCTCCTTTGTCTGGCAAGCTTTGCCATGACTTTGAATTTTTGGTTAACTTCGCCCATGAGAGCGGAGCTAAGGTGGTTGTCAATCCCAGTTCTTATCAACTCGCCTTACCCAAAGATAAATTTAAAAGAATTATTAAAAAAGTTGACATTTTGATATTAAATCAAGAAGAAGCGTCTCTTCTTACGGGAATACCGTTTGAGAAAGAAGAAGAACTTTTCAAAAAAATAGATTGTTATTGCCCTGGGATAGCCATAATGACAAAAGGATCGGAAGGGGTGGTTGTTTCTGACGAGAAAAACATTTATCGGGCCAAGTCTTTAAAAACTAAAGAAGTGAATGCTACCGGCGCCGGCGACGCATTCAGTTCAGGATTTGTTTCCGGTTTCATTGAAACCAATGGAGATATTGAGTATGCCATCCGGCTGGGAATAGCCAACAGCGTTTCCTGCATAAAGAAAATGGGAGCGAGGAATGGTTTGCTGAAAAGAGGAGATAAGTGGGAAAAGGTAAAAGTTGAAAAGATAGCTATCAAAAATTAATGAAAAATCTCAATTATTATCTAAATAAAGCAAGAAAAGAGGGCTGGGCCATCGGCCAGTTTAATTTTTCCAATTTAGAAACATTGAAAGCCGTCATCGGGGCAGCCAAAAAGAGCAAAAGCCCTGTTATTTTGGGAACGTCAGAAGGGGAGAGTTCCTTTGTCGGATTAAAACAGGCGGTGGCTTTGGTGAAAAGCTACAGAGAAGAAACAGGCTTGCCTTTGTTCTTGAATCTTGACCACGGCAAATCTTTCAGCTATATTAAGGAAGCGATAGATTCCGGTTATGACACTGTTCATTTTGACGGTTCAGGCTTGCCTTTAGCCGAAAATATAAAAGAAACCGTAAAAGTTTTGAAGTACGCTAAAAAATTTAAAGTTTTCGTTGAGGGAGAAGTGGGCGTGATCGGCCAAGCGTCGGAATCAAAGGAAACCTTGACTGATGTTGCGGAGGCTCTGGAATTCGCAAGAAAGACAGGCGTTGATAGGTTGGCTGTTTCCATAGGGAGCGTTCATGGGATTGAAAAAGGAGGAATTAATCCCGGATTAAATTTGGAAAGATTGGCGAAAATAAGAAAAGCCTTGAAAGATATACCCCTTGTTCTTCATGGCGGGTCAGGAACCCCGGAAGAAGATGTCAGGAAAGCCATAAGGATAGGGATGGCTAAGGTTAATATAAACACAGAATTAAGAATGGCTTACACGGAGAATTTGAGAGCCTCTCTTGATGAAAAAAAAGATGAAAACACGCCTTATAAATATATGTCCAAGGCGATAGAAGCGGTTCAAAGAATAGTTGAGGGGAAAATCAAATTATTCAGCTCTGATAACAAAATTTAAAAAAGAAAAAATATGTTAAAAATTTCAGCTCAAATAAGAGATAAAGGAGATAAAGACTTGTCCGCGCTTAAAAAAGAAGGGTTTCTCCCTGGCGTTTTGTACGGTCCAAAAATAGGAAATAAAAATATTAAAATCGGAGTTAAGGAATTCGCCACGGTCTATAAAGGCGCCGGCGAAAGTTCCCTTATTTCCCTGATTGTTCCTGATCAGGGTGGCAAAGAGGAGAAATTTTCAGTTTTGATACATCAGGTTGATTTTCATCCGTTGAACGGAGAAATAATTCACGCTGATTTTTACCAACCGAATTTAACAGAGAAAGTAACGACCAAGGTTCCTTTAGTTTTTGAAGGAATTTCTTTAGCGGTTAAAGATCTGGCCGGAACTTTAATAAAAAATATTCAGGAAATTGAAGTAAGGGCTCTGCCCCAAGACCTTCCTCATGAGCTCGTTGTGAACATTGAGCCTCTTAAAACTTTTAATGATGAAATTCTGGTTAAAAACCTTATTATTCCCGCCAATGTGGAGGTTTTGAAGAGCCCTGAAGAAAATGTAGCTTTGGTTCTGCCTCCTAAAGATATAGAAGCGGAATTGAAAGCTCCTATTGAAGAAAAAGTGGAAGATGTTGAGAAGGTAGAGAAGAAGAAGGAGGAAGAAGTGGCAGAGGTGGAGGAAAAGAAAGAAAAGGAAGAGAAAGGAGGAGAGAAGAAAGAACATAAATAAGAAACTCAAATTACAAATTTCAAATTACAAATTCCAAATCAATAATTAAAGTCCAAAATCTAAAACATTTTTGATATTTGGGTTTTGAATTTGATTTGACATTTGAGCTTTGATATTTGGCATTATATTTATGTCTATCTTTGCTCTACAAAAAATAAAACCATCTATATTGATTTCATCAATGATATTGATAGCGGTTTTTATTTTGCCGATTTTTTTCGCTTTTCCTTTTGTCGGCAAGATTCCTTTTGCGTCAGCTGAAGGAGAGCAGGAGGCAGCGACTGTTGAAAGAACTGCTTTGGAAAAAGAATTGGCGGAATTGGAAATCCAGATAGATAAATATGAGAAAGACATCAGCAAGACCGCCGAAGAAAAAAAGACTCTTCAAAATCAGATATCCATTTTAAAAAATAAAATCAGCAAATTGGATCTTCAAATAAAGCAGAGTAATCTTGTTATAAAAGACCTCACCGGCCAAATAAAAGACACAGAGTCGTCCATCTCGGAAACGATGGTTAAGGTCGCTGACGTTCAGAGGCAATTAGGAGATATTCTTCAGGTTATGTATGAAAATGACAGAAAGTCTTTGATTGAGATATTACTTTCCGAGAAAGAGATGTCTGATTTTTTTGACGATATAATGGCTTTAGAGGTTTTGAATTCCAAAAATCAGGATATGCTGGAAGAAATAAAGAAACTGAAAGCGTATCTGGAAAGCCAAAAAACTTCTTTGGACGGAGAAAAGACGGAATTAGAAACAACGGTTAAAATTCAAACGCTCCAAAAGGAAGAAAGTTTAAAAAACCAAAAGGGGAAAGATAAATATTTAAAATTAACCGAAGCGCAGTATCAAAAATCTCTTAGTGAAAAAAAAGAAATAGAAAAGAAAGTGGCTGGAATCAGGTCAAGGATTTTTGAATTAATCGGTGTTCCGGATGCTCCCACCTTCGGCGAGGCGCTGGAAATGGCAAAAACAGTTTCCGCTTCAACCGGAATCAGGCCAGCCTTTCTTTTGGCTGTTCTTACCCAAGAGTCAAATATCGGCAAGAACGTAGGACAATGTTTTCTGAAAGACGCTAAAACAGGAGCCGGGGTTGTTGCCAGTAGCAACAAGAGCATCTCCAATGTTATGAGTCCGAAAAGAGATACGGCTCCATTTATAGAAATTACAAAAGAATTAGGCAGGGATCCTTTTAATACTTTGGTTTCTTGCCCTATGAGCTATGGTTATGGGGGGGCTATGGGTCCGGCTCAATTTATTCCTTCCACTTGGCAATCTTATAAAGATAGAATAAAGGCCGCCACAGGAAAAGCGGCTGATCCTTGGAACATCCGGGACGCTTTTTTTGCCGCCGGTTTTTATTTAAGCGATTATGGGGCGAAAAAGCAGACAGCGGATGCGGAATGGAAAGCGGCGATGATTTATTTTTCCGGAGGCACTAACGTGAAATACAGTTTTTATGGCGATTCAGTTGTTTCAATTACTAAGCAGTATTTGTCCGACATCGCCGACCTCGACACCGTTAAATAAATTATTCTTCCTGCTCTTCGGCTGATTCCATGGCTTCTATAATGGGGTCAAGTCTTCCTTCCATTATCTCTTTAATGCCGTGGAAAGATTTTTTAATTCGGTGGTCGGTTACTCTGTCTTGAGGAAAATTGTAGGTTCTGTTTTTCTCCGCTCTTTTGGCCCTTCCTATTTGTCCTTTTCTGTCCCCGCCTAATTTTTGAGCCTCTTCCTCCTCTCTTATTTCAAGGAGGCGAGCTGATAGAACGCTCAAGGCGTTTTCTTTATTTTGGAGCTGGTTTCTTTCGGTCTGGGATTCAACGACCAATCCTGTCGGGATATGGACTATTCTTACAGCCGTCTCTCTTTTATTGACGTTTTGCCCGCCCGGTCCTGACGAACGGCAATATTCAATTTTTAATTCATCAGGTTTAATTTCCAATTGAGTATTTTTCGGTTTCGGAAGAATGGCCACTGAAACGGTGGAAGTGTGTATTCTTCCGCTTTTTTCCGTTTCGGGAATTCTCTGGACTCTATGGACCCCGGACTCGTTTTTCATTTTAGAGAAAATATCGCCGTTCCCGTCCGCATCGCTATGCGAAGCGTTGCGGGTGGATTCCAGCTGAAATACGATTTCTTTAAATCCGCCAGTTTCAGTAGGGCTGGAATTAAGGATTTTTTGCCTCCAACCTTGCTGTTCCGCGAACCTTGAATACATCTTGAATAAATCTCCGACGAATAAAGCTGCTTCGTCTCCCCCTACGCCGGCCCTGATTTCAACGATTATGTCTTGCGGTTCAGAGCTTTCTTTCTGGCCTTTGATTAATTTTTTTAATTCTTTTTCCAAGACCTCCTTTCTTTCCCTGAATTGAGTAATCTCAATTTCAGCCAAGGAGGATAATTCGGGGCCTTCTTTCCCATTCAGGATCGCCCTGTTTTCTTCAATTCTGTCGTCAATTTCTTTTATTTCTTTTTCTTTCTCAATTATTTTTTCAAGATAGCTTTTCCTTTTAGATAGTTCTTCAAATTTTTTCCAGCCCGCATCGCTACGCGAAGCGTTGCGGGCGGGCCAATCAGAAATCAGCTCAGGGTTGCTGAGCTGATTTAAAATTTCTTTATATTCCCGCTGAATATCGCTTAGGTTATCCATTTCCTGATTGAGCGATTAATCCTTCTTTGATGTCTTTTCGGCTGTCCGTTTTCTTCTTTTTTCTTTCTTACTTTTGGCATCAGTCTTATGAGACATTCTCTTTCTGAATTTTTCCACCTTAGCCATAGCGTCGGTATCTTTTTCTTTTCCGGTATAAAAAGGATGGCATTGAGAGCAGATTTCAGTCTCAATGTATTCCTTAGTTGAACCGACGGTAAAAGTATGTCCGCAGGCGCATTTGACCTTGGTCTCGGGATAATATTTTGGATGAATATCTTTTTTCATATTGAGTATAATAACAAATCCCTAAATTAAAAGCAATACTTGCGTTAAAACATGATATGTGATAAATATTGAAGTATGATTTGTTAAGATTTTTAATTATAATTTTTAAAAAATGACCGAAGATAAAAAGAAGAATAAAATAAAAACAGCAGACGAAGCAAAGGAAGGACTTGACTTTGAAGAATTAGTTAAGGCCGGTTTGTATTTTGGCCACAAAACTTCAAGCACTCATCCTAAGATGAAGCAATACATTGAATCGTCAAGGAATAGAATTCATATTATTGATTTGGCGAAAACAGCGGAAAAATTAAAAGAAGTTCTTGATTTTATCGGCGATCTGGTTTCTCAAGGGAAAGAAATTCTTTTTGTCGGCACCAAGATTCAGGTAAAAGATAAAATAAAAGAGGTGGCTGAAGAATGCCATCTTCCTTACGTCAATCAAAGATGGCTCGGAGGAACATTCACTAATTTCGAAACAATCAAAAAGAGATTGGAATATTTCAGGAGTTTGGAAATGCAGAAGGCTTCAGGCGAGCTCCAAAAATACGTAAAGAAAGAAAGACTTAAGATTGACAGAGAAATAGAGGGGCTGAGGAAGAAATTCGGAGGCATTAAAAATTTGGAAAAACTTCCGACAGCTGTATTCGTTACAGATATGAAAGAAAACATCCTGGTTGTAAAGGAGGCCAGAGAGAAGGGGATAATAGTGATTGTTATCGCTGACACTAATGTTAACCCGGCGTTGGCGGATCATTTCATTCCCGCTAACGACGACGCTATTTCTTCGTTAAATTATATTCTGGACAGAGTGAAGAAAGCAATTTTAGAAGCCAAACCCCAGCCAAAGGCCAGTCAGCCTCTGGCTGACAAAAAATAATTATGGCAAGTATTGAGGAAATAAAAAAACTCCGCGAAGAAACAGGAATTTCTTTGATGGAATGCCGGAAGGCTCTTGAAAAATCAGGCGATGATATTGAGAAGGCAAGGGATATTTTGAGAACATGGGGTAAGGAAGTCGCCAAGAAAAAAGGGGCGGAAAGAACAGCCGGCCAAGGTTTAATTGAGAGCTACATTCACCCTAATAAAAAAATAGGGGTTTTATTGAGCATTCGCTGCGAATCAGATTTTGTGGCCATGTCTGATAACTTCAAGAATTTAAGCCATGAAATATGTCTTCAGGTGGCGGCTTCAAATCCGATGTTCGTCAGAAGAGAAGATATCTCTGCTGAAGTATTGGAGAAAGAAAAGGAAATTTACAAAGAACAAATGAAGGACTCCGGCAAGTCCCAACAGATTCTTGAGCAAATCACAGAAGGCAAGCTAAGAAAATACGAGGAGCAAAATTGCCTGCTTCTTCAGCCGTGGATAAAGGAGCCGGACAAGAAAGTTGAAGATTTGGTCAATGAGTATATTTCTAAAATCGGCGAAAAAATCGTCATTGAAAAATTTACAAGATATGAGTTATGAAACAATAATCGCTTTAATTGCGATGGGGGCCGGTTTTCTCGGGGCGAGCATTATTTTTTTTAAGAAAATTCCGGCACTCGCGAGTTTGCCGGAGGTAGCAGAGGCAGGCTCGGCTAAAAGCCATTGGTCAGAATCAATTATCGCTTCGGGAAAAAAGCATCAGGAAAAAATAATCAAAACAGCCGTATCCGGGATGAAATCAGTGAGGTCAATGAAATCAATAACAGAGGTTAAGGCTTCGGAGTGGATTAAAAATTTGCAGAAAAGAACAAAGAAGGAGAAGAAGAAAGATAATTATTGGGATGAGATCAGAAAATCCTTCAAGAAATAATTTCCGCCAGAATAGCTCAGCGGTAGAGCAACTGTTTTGTAAACAGTAGGTCGGCGGGTCCGAATCCCCCTTCTGGCTCAGGGTGTTGACATGTAATTTTGGAAAAGCTAATATGGACGAACGGAGAAATGAAAAAAATAAAAGAAGAAATGGAAAGGACGTTGAAAATTAAATACAGTAATAGTTCTAAGTCAGTTTTTTTGAGTTGTTCCGAATATTTTTGGAATTTCTCAAAAGATTCCAAGTTTTTTTTGAGAGTTTGATCCTGGCTCAGGATGAACGCTGGCGGCGTGGAAAAGGCATGCAAGTCGAATGTCCCGCATTTTTGCGGGACATGGCGAACGGGTTAGTAACACGTAGATACGTGCCCCAAAGTCTCGCATAACCCCGTGAAAGCGGGGACAATTCGAGATGGTTTCCGCTTTTTGCGGAATAAAGATTTATCGCTTTGGGAGCGGTCTGCGTCCTATCAGCTAGTTGGTGAGGTAATGGCTCACCAAGGCTACGACGGGTAGGGGATGTGAGAGCATATTCCCCAACAAAGGCACTGAGATACGGGCCTTACTCCTACGGGAGGCAGCAGTCGATAATCTTCCACAATGGGCGAAAGCCTGATGGAGCAACGCCGCGTGCTCGATGAAGCCCTTCGGGGTGTAAAGAGCTTTTCTCTGTGAACAATTTTGCAGCAATGCGGAATGAGTGTAATAGAGGAATAAGGGGGGGCTAACTCTGTGCCAGAAGCCTCGGTAAGACAGAGCCCCCAAGCGTTATCCGGATTTATTGGGCGTAAAGGGTCCGTAGGCGGTTTAGTAAGTTTGATGTCAAATATCCCAGGCTTAACCCGGGAAACATATCAAATACTGCTGAACTAGAGGGCGCTAGAGGTTGATAGAACGATCGGTGTAGGGGTGAAATCCGTTGATATCGATCGGAATACCAAATGCGAAGGCATTCAACTGGGGCGACCCTGACGCTGAGGGACGAAAGCGTGGGGATCAAAAAGGATTAGATACCCTTGTAGTCCACGCTGTAAATTATGGATACTAGCTATCTGAAGTGTCGACCCTTTAGGTGGCGAAGCTAACGCGTTAAGTATCCCGCCTGGGGAGTACGGCCGCAAGGCTAAAACTCAAAGGAATAGACGGGGATTCACACAAGCGGTGGATCATGTGGCTTAATTCGACGGTAAACGAGGAACCTTACCAGGACTTGAAATGCTAATGACGTTCTGCAGAAATGCGAACTTCCCACAAGGACATTAGCACAGGTGCTGCATGGTTGTCGTCAGTTCGTGTCTTGAGACGTACGCTTAAGTGCGGTAACGAACGCAACCCTTGCCCTATGTTTTAAATGTCATAGGGGACTGCCCGGGACAACCGGGAGGAAGGCGAGGATGACGCCAAATCAGCATGGCCCTTTGACGTCCTGGGCTGCACACGTGATACAATGGGACAGACAATGGGTAACCAAAGCGCAAGCTGGAGTTAATCTTATCAAACTGTCCCCCAATTCGGATTGAGGTCTGCAACTCGACCTCATGAAGCCGGAATCGCTAGTAATCGCCAATCAGCTATGTGGCGATGAATACGTCCCTGAATCTTGTACTCACCGCCCGTCACATTAGGGAAGTCGATAATAGCCGAAATCCCCGTTCGCGGGGCATAAGCTAAGATCGGTAACAAGAATGAAGTCGTAACAAGGCATGCGTAGGGGAACCTGCGCATAGATCAATAATTTTTAATTGTTTGTCGACCGTGGTTGAGAAATGAGAATTCTTTTCTCAACTTTGCGGGGTTGGTCGAATTCCTGAAAAAATCGACCTTCGGAACAACTCAAAGATACTGAAGAACTACAAAAAACAAGGCCTGCCTTGTTTTTTGGGTTTAATTTGCTAAAATTAAAATCACTTTTCATAATCAACCCAAATGATTTTTTATAAAATTTTTTCTTATATATACAAAAGAGCGGCTCGGAGCATGTGCCTGGACTGCAAGGATTTTATAAAGAATGGGGCGAAAATTCTTGATTTAGGTTGCGGTTCGGGAATAGCCGGAGATTATTTTAAAAAATTTTTTAAGGCCGAGGTTTTTGGGGTGGATATAAAAAATAATAGGGTGGTTGATCTTCCCTTTAAAAAAATAGACGGGAAAAATCTTCCCTTTGATGATAATTCGTTTGACGCAGTTCTGATATGTTATGTTCTTCACCACGCCGAAGACCCCATCGCCGTTTTAAAAGAAGCGAGGAGGGTGGGGAAGGAAAGGATTGTTATTTACGAAGATATGGCTGACGGATTTTTTTCAAAATTATTCTGCCGTTTCCATGGATTAAGCTTTGATATTTTCTTTCAGGGATTTGTCGGCAAAAAGCGGGAAAATCCGGAATATTTTTTTAAGGGGGAGAAAGAATGGCAGGGGATTTTTAAGGGATTGGGGCTGAAAGTTGTTTTTGAGAAAAGGATTTCGTTGCCGATTTCCCCGGTCGCCAAAAGAATTTTTATTTTAGATATCGTAAAATAATATGCGTTTGAAAATATAATAATATGCGTGTGTAGCTTCGGCCTCGTCCAGAGGACGATCAGCCTTTGGCTGAATAGGCCGATTGTCCTCTGGACAACAGTTTGGGCCCCGTCCAGAGGACGGTCTCGGCCAGAGGCTGACCAGCCTCGGGCTGGAGCCTCTGGCTGAAGAGGCCCATCAGCCTCTGGCTGAGGTTAGAGCGCGTCACCTTTGGATATGTTCTGTGTGTATTTTTTGAAAAGCATTAAAAATGGTAAGATTTACGTAGGATTTACTTCTAAAAATATTGAGGTAAGGGTTGAAGAACATAATAGCGGTTCAAACGTTTTTACGAAAAACAATAAGCCATGGGTTTTGGTATATTATGAGATATTTAGTTGTGAAAAATGCGCTAGAGCGAGAGAGAAGTTTTTTAAATCGGGTATGGGTAAAAGATTAAAAAAGATAATTGTAGATAATTTTAATATGCGCGTGTAGCTCAGTTGGTTAGAGCGCGTCACTGATAATGACGAGGTCCGTGGTTCGAGTCCACGCTCGCGCACTCTTTCACCTCGCTCTCTTGCCGTTATTCGGCAGGGGGAACGGAGTTTTGTTTTAAGGCGGTTTTTTGTTTGAAATACTTGACAAGATTTATATAGTATGCTATACTTACATCATGAGAGTTAATCCTGAGCAGACATACGAAAAAGTGCTCAGGGGAAAGTACGGAGAGGTGTATTATCTTTCGTTCACAAGGGGGACGCCCGTACCGCCGAACGTAGGCGATTGCAGGAGATTTTCTCATCCATGGAAGAGCTAAAGAAGTTCCTTCTTAGTCAGGAGGATTTCAATGATTTTTCTAGATTTGAAGATGCAGAGAGCTGCATTTTCAAGGACGAAAAATTCCCGTGCGCCTTCACGGGATAGGTGTTTAAGGGAGCACGACAATAATTGTCCTCTGCCCCTATATTTCTAAGTTCGGAATTACATTATTAAAAAATTACGAATTTAGAAATGCTCCGGTCCCGCTGAAAGCGGGACGGGGGTTTAAAGAAAGAAGTCGGAAGCGCTTTCGCGACGGGGATATCTCTTTCCAGTTCTTCGCAAGAAGAACAATCTCTGTTACGAAAGCACCCCCGGCTTTTTTCAGTCCAGAGGACTATTCAGCCCAGAGAGCTTTCAAGTTGTAAATGTGTCAATGAGGAGGTAAAATAGAAAAATAAGAACAATATTTAGAATATTTTTGAACTCTATGAAAACTCGAAAGGAAGATAATATAATTTACCATGGTAGTAATTGGGTATTGGTTGAAACCCAAGATGATAATCTTTTTGATATATTGTACAAAGAAGGGTACGAGAGAGTGGTTTTGGTGAATCAATTGGGTGTGGACGGTACATTTGAATATATTATTGGCAAAAAAACAGAAAAAACGGATGATTTTCCGGTCGGCCCAGAAACCGAAGAAGGATCGATACTTTTCGAATTAAATAAATTAGAGATGGGTTGGGCTGGCAGTATTCAGTATGGTGGAGCGCCAATAAATACTGATGGTTCGAGATCATTGCTTACTCCGCAGATGGTCATCAGTGTTATTAATAAAGTTGTCAATAAAAAGGATGAACAAAATTTTCTAATCGGCAAAGATCAACAATTTGAAATTGACCCGGAAAAATTATTCTCCAAAGAATCATTATGCTATCAAGTGGAAACAGATCGGCTGGGCAAAGTATCCTATGTAAACATAGATAACGCCGCTACAACTCCGCCTTTTATATCGGTGCAAAATGGCGTTAATGATTATTTAAAGACTTATGGTTCAGTTCATCGTGGAGCTGGTACTAAATCAAAAATATCTACTGATATTTACGAACAAACACGGCAAGTCATTAAAAATTTTGTTGGGGCTCCGGAAAATTTTTATGTTCTTTTTTCCGGAAACACAACTGGAGCCATGAATAATGTAGCCTATTTTTTCTCATTTCTTGATGGAAAGGTGGCGGTATCGGAAATAGAGCATAGCTCATCTTGGTTGCCATGGATTAAAGCTGAAGGTGAAAGATCGTTGGGAGCAAATCGCGTTGATTTTGCACATGTGCATGAAACACAAGAAAAAATACAAGAAGCGGGTCGTGAAATGGTTTTGAGGTATCCACTCAATAGCGAAGGTGAGTTTGACCTCGCTGGCATTGAAGAAATGCTAAAAAAATAATAAAATTAAGGCGTTTATTTTGACTGCCTCGTCAAATCTGACTGGTTATCGTCCAGATATTAAAAAAATTGGCGAACTTGTTCATAAATATGGAGCATACTATATTATCGATGCTTGCCAATTTTTGCAACACCACAAAGTTGATATGATGGAAATGGGAATAGACTTTCTGGCCGTTTTCGGACACAAATTTTACGCGCCTTATGGTGGTGGTTTTCTTATTGGGCCAAAAAACTTTTTGGATGAATTTTTGCCGTATCAGATTGGCGGTGGCAACTTGCCCTACATTACAAGGGAGGGTGTGTTCTTGCGCTATAAAAATCAATTAGCGCATGATCCCGGTACACCAAACGCCGTTGGCGCTGTCTCTATGGCTATCGCGCTTAATCAATTGAAAAAAATCGGAATCGAAAAAATTGAATCATATGAATCAAATTTAGCGAGAGAAGCATTTGACGTTTTGAAAAAAAACGAAAAGGTTCGTCTGCTTGTAAAGAGTAATCACTTAAGTACAGTAATACCTTTTATCATAGAAGGGCAGGATTCACAGATAGTTGCCGAACGCTTAAATAAAGAATTTGGAATAGGCGTTCGCGCTGGAAGTTTTTGCGTGTATGACGTGGTAAGAAATCTTTTGGGAATAGAGGACGAGCAGAAAATAATTGAGGCCGTTAATCATGGCGATACCTCGCTTATACCAGGAATTATTCGGGCATCTTTTGCGCTTTGCAACTCAAGAAATGATGTAAAAAGATTTATTCAAGCAATAAATTGCGTTACTCAAAATAATTAAATATATGAATAATAAAAAATCGCAAATGTTTAGCGAAACACCAGCTGTACTGCAACGCGAGGATCATAAGTATATGTCTACCGAAGACAAAAAATGTGAAAAGGAAATAACCGAAGAAAAAAAAGAGAGGTAGAGGCAAATCCTTCGCAAGATTCCGGTTGCAGTAAATAACTTTTACGGTGATCCTGTTATACAGTGGGAAAACACAATTGAAAAATTAGGAAATTTAGAAAAAAGTCGTCATACTGGTCCAATTGGGATTATTATGAAGGGGAAGCTTGACGAGAGGAAAGTAGCGGAACTTAAAGAAAAAAAAGAGAAGGGATTAAATTTAGTAATTTTAATTTCTATTTCTGAATTAACAGAGTTAGAAGGAACTG